>Ga0265296_1001923_pt1 | contig 22065 bp, 15 predicted proteins | sample MunlanPumphouse1_FD_189073 | JGI IMG/M metagenome (GOLD analysis project Ga0265296, IMG submission 189073) | Groundwater microbial communities from a municipal landfill in Southern Ontario, Canada - Pumphouse #1 | ecosystem: Environmental > Aquatic > Deep subsurface > Groundwater | place... | reverse complement strand
ACGATCTGGCGAGCAGGACCTATCTCGGCTTCGTCAACGGCGGTCCACAACCTGGCAACGACCTGCGCGGCGCCGTTTGCGGACTCCGCGCCGCACCGTGATGCCGATCGGCCATAGGCGGACCAGAGCCTCGCCGTGGACGACGCTGCTGTCGCCGCATACCGCCTGGACAATCTTCGCGTCCCAGCCATCAGAGAAGGTGTGGCTGCGGATAACCGCGGGAAGCCAGCCTTAGATTTCCATGACATTCGACATACCACGGCCCAGCGCGAAGCAATGCGAATCTACTAGGTTCGCTATCAGCGCGAGTGCTCGGCCCGAGCGGTTGACGTAGAGATCGAACGTCGCCGTCGCGTCTGCGTCGCCCGCGCGAACAGCGGCGATGATCGTAGCACCGTCTAGCATCCGACACGTGACGCTCTCGTGATCGTGCCGAAAGCCAGTGCCCGACACCCTCTGGACCATCGTACGTGTCTCGCTTGCCCGCCATCGTACGACGCTAAGGCCGGCAGGGAAGAATTGCGCGATGTTCAGGGCTGCAATCATAATCGCCAACGCTCGTCTTCCCGCCGTCGTTTAATCGCTTGCGTCAGTGCAGTTTGACGTAGCCAAGTTTACGAATGATTCAGAAGGTTAATTGTTTTAACCAATCCGGCCTGTACGGCCTACCTGCATCAGTATTGCCTCGGACGGTAGGATGCGATCAAGGAACGGCAGGATAGCCGCGCCAATCGCCGGCGCATCGGCCGACATCGCCGCACGTATGACCCGCGCGGCGGACGGCAAACGTGCGGCGCCAAGCAGCTTGTTTAGCCGATCGACGAGTGTATCGATGAGAACGGCCGGCAAGCGACCGCCGATTAGCACGGCACCGGGATCGACCAAGCAACTAACTGCAATCACTGGCCCGATCAGCGACTGGGCCGCGTCCTCAATCCATTGTTCGACGATCGTGGCGATTGCCGGATCGGCTTGTGTTAGCGTTTTGACACCGTCGACTATGCATCCCCCGGCTTCCAGCCTTGCGTAGAGGGCTGACAGCGATACAGTTTCTTGCACTGTTAGGACCGCCCCGCCCCGCGCCGCGTCGGGCATGAACCCAATCTCACCGCTGCGCGAGCCCGCACCACGATAATAATTGCCGTCAATAACCAAGCCGCCGCCAAGCCCCGCGCTAACTAGTACGTAGAAGAAGCCGCTTAGTACCATACCCGCCCCGAACTGGGCTTCGCCAATCGCTGCCGCCGCCGCATCGTTGTCGACATGCACGGACCATGGGACAATGCCCTCTACCATTGCCTGCACATCGACGTGGTTCCAGTTTTCATACTCTGACGGACGATGCGGTAACGTAACCCGGCCGAGATCGTCGGGTATCGCAACGCCGACGCCCAGCATGCGCCGTTCGTTGATCAGCTTCGACGCTCGGATAATGGCAACCTCGTCGCGCAACCATGCCGTAACTGCGTCGGGCATCGCAAACGCGACCTCGAGAGTTGCACGCGTTAGCACGGTGCCTGTCAGGTCGATCGAGACGATCGTGATATGATCCCGGTCGACGTTGATACCGATCGAGAACGCGCCAGCGGGATTTATTACGAGTTGTGCTGCCGGCTGGCCTCGTGCGCCTTGTCGCGTTCCCGCCTCACTAATTAATCCGGCGTCAAGTAGACGCCGCGTGATATTGGCGATCGTCGGCGCGGTCAGTCCAGTGATTGCTGCAAGCTCGGTCCGGCTAGCTTTACCGCTCACCCGTATTGCCTGTAGTACGATTCGCTGATTATAGTCGCCCGCGCGTTCCAGATTGGTGCCCGATAAGCTGACCCCCAACCTAGCCCCGCGGTTGAATGGCTTCGGTCTGGCGGCCCCCGGGCTCAAGTTGGATCCTCCATTGCGTTTTAACATGCTTCCCTAGTTCGCCTCTAATTGCCCAATATTATACTGTTTCTGGCGAATGTGGGTACCAAGCGTCATGGCACGTCTTGGCATGCAGAGACAGATTGATCTTCTCTCGGTTTGGCAACGACCAACGATAGGCTCGGCGGAGCCGTGGAGTGTGTTATCGTGAGTACGACAAAATGTTTGTTCGCAGACCAGCTCAAGCGCTAGGCGGTCTCGCTGTGGGACCGGGCGCGTGCAAGTAGAGGTCTGCCGCAGGGATGATGCGTCGTGGGATGCGCGGGCCGGGGGTCAGCTTTGTGTCGGCAGGCGCGGCGGCAAAGCCACCAGGGCCCTTTATGAGGTCGCAGCCGGTCAAGCGTTCGAGACCGCGCGGAAGACGGGGATCCTGGCATCGTTGCACAACGTCCGCTGGCTTCTCGACTAAATCCGGACGAATTAGATCGCTGTATATTGCCGGGCCGGCGCCACCTTGGCATCATACTCGCAAGGGTTGCGTTGCCGCTTGCGTGCTGGAGGCGTACGCATTCGCTTCGGCCGTTCGGACACGCGTTTGGCCCATACACAGACATCCTCAAGCCGCTTTGCGATGGCCTCGAGGCTGGGCGCGTAGTCAGGTTGCGCGGTCCGCTCATCGGTAAGTCGCTCCACTGCGCGACGCAGCAGACTGATCTCGGCGCGAACCTCGCCGAATGCGGTCGCCGCATCGTTCTCAGGCTCATTGGGGCTTCTGATCTGATCCATATTCGAGCCCTATCGCTCAAGCCCACGCCTGCGCGAGAGGTCGAAATAGTCCTGGATGCTGTGGGACAAGGAGTCTGTCTCGCGGGCCGGGATGCCCAGTTCTGGCAGCCTCTTGCGGACCAGCGACTCGGCTTGGGCGTCACGCTCCAGGCCTTTGCCAAGTCCGGTCATCTGCTGACCGATGGCGCGGGCGCCAGCGTCATCGCCCGCGTGACGTAGCGCGCGATGGGTCTTGGCGAGCTTCTGCAAGTCGTCGACGAACCGGTCCGCGCGACGTTCGGGGCTGGCTCTCAGTTCGGCCTCCAGCACCATCGCGCGGATCGCGGTTGCCGTGCGCCCCTTCGCTGCTTCGTCGACCAGCCCCGTGTCCCGCACGAATGCAGCGCGAAGATCGCGTGCGGCCTCGGGACGTACGGCATTGAGCGCATCGCGCGCCTTGTCGAACGCGATGCGCTGATGCGGCAGCTCGGTGTAGCCGTCCTTGCGTATCCGCATGATATCCGCAGTCGCCCGGGCATAACGCTGCACGGCATTGTTGAGTCCCGTAGGCTCAACTGTCTGTACGGGTGGTTGTGATGGAAGCGACAGCCCGTCGAACAAGCCGCGCGTCCGCACCGGCTTTGCGGCACGCAAGTGGACACCGGCGAACGGATCGCGAGCGCGCGTCGGCGCCGGCTTTGCGATTTCCGCCACTGGCTGTGGCAAGCGTATCTCGCGCCGATCGGCAAAGGCTCGGTCAGCCGAAGCCGAAGGCTCACGCCCATAGTCCGACGCCATGTCCTTCGTTCGTTCGCGCGACAGCGTGCGAACGAGTTTGCCCTGATCGGCGAAGTCGTCACGGCCATAATGGAGGTCGACGCTGTCGCGATGCCGCGACAGCGCGACATAGGCGGCGTGCCGGTCAAGACCCGGCGTGGCAAGCACATGCACACGGTCGACCGTCACGCCCTGCGACTTGTGCACGGTGGCGGCGTAGCCGTGATCGAGCTCGGCATAGTCCTTGATGTCGAACGCGACGTGACGACCATCGTCGAGCATCACCGCCATGCGCGCGGTCGTGATGCTCTGAATTGTACCAAGCGATCCGTTCTTCACGCCAAGACCGCGTTCGTTCTGCAGGAACATGACTCGGTCGCCTGTTGCGAACGCGCGGGCACCGCGCCCGGTCTGGATCGTGACGTCATCCCCCAACTGGTCAGCGAGGCGAAGCCGCTGCCGCGCGGCCTCGTTCAGCGCCTGCACCTCATCATTGGTGTGGGTGAGGATCATCCGCGATGCGTCCGGCGCGGCGGTGCGATCCCGGTCCCAGCGCTCGATCAGATCGGCACGCGCGTGATCGCGCGTGTCGGCGATGTGGACATGGCCGTGTTCCTCATAGGCACGGACCGCCTGGCCGGTTCGCTCTGTTGCGAGCTGGCGTGTCGCCGTGCGCTGCCAGTCCTCACGCTGACGGCGAATGTCGGTGATCTCGACGCTACCGTGACGCTCGGCAACCGACCGGAATGCCGCCCCCGCCTCGATCGCCTGGAGCTGTTCGGGATCGCCAACGAGTACGACCTTGGCACCGCGCTTATCCGCTTCAGCAATGACGCGTTCCATCTGGCGCGTACCGACCATCCCGGCCTCGTCGATGACGAGCACATCGCGCGATGTGAGCAGTTCGCGGTCCTGCTTCCACTGGTGTTCGAGGCTCGCGATCGTGCGGGATGCGATGCCCGATCCACCTTCGAGATTCTCGGCGGCGATACCCGATAGCGCCGCGCCACGAACGGTATAGCCGGCACTCTCCCAGGCTTCGCGCGCAACGCCGAGCATCGCCGACTTGCCGGTACCGGCATAGCCGACGACGACACCGACGCCTTTGGCGTTCGTCACATGGTCAAAGGCGCTGCGCTGCTCGCTCGACAGGATCATCCCTCGCGCTTCGGCGCGGACCAGCGCGCGCTCGCGATACTGCTCGTCGACGACGTGGCGACGGTTCGCATCCAGCCGGACGGTCGCGGTCTCGAGCCGCTGTTCGGTCTCGATCATGTCGCGGCTAGTGAAGCGCTCATCGCCGCGGCCATCCTTGCCGAGCGCGACGACATCCGGACTGGCGTGAACCGCGGCTAGCGCGGCGTCGAACTGCTCCTTACCGTCGCTATGCCGGTGGACGAACATCGCCAGGTCGCGGCGCGTGAAGGTCGCCTGCGTCCGTGTGATCGCATCGAGTGCGATCCCCGGCTGCGCGATGATCCGGTTACCATTGGATCGCGCGATCTCGACATGCTCGTCGAGGCGCTCACTCTCCAGCCCCTGCCCCGGCCGGCGCGATGCGGCCGGACCAATCTTGTGCTGTGGTTCGAGATCGATCCCCTGTCTCTCGAACGAGCGATGATCGACGCGCGCATCGATATCGAGTTCGGCGAAGCGACGGTTGACGTGTTCGCCCCAGGACTCGCGCCAGCGCTCGAGCAGATCGGTGTGGTTCCAGTCGCGCACCTTCGGTCCGAAACCCTCGTCGCCAACGCTGCGGGTGGTCAGCATCACATGGGCATGCGGCTTGGGAAGCCCGTCCGCGCCGATATCCCAGTGCACGTTGAGGTCAGCGATCATGCCGCGGTCGACGAACTCTGCCTTTACGAACTCGCGCGCCAGCCGGATGCCTTGCGCCTGGTCCAACTCGCGGGGCAGCGCGAACTCGACTTCGCGGGCGAGCTGCGCGTCCTTGCGGACCTCTACCGCCTCGACGTCATTCCACAGCCGCTCTCGGTCACGGAGATGCTCCCGCGCGCCGTCCGGCAGCATGACTTCGGAATGGACGACGCCGGCCTTGTTCGAAAAGTCGTGGGCGCGATCGAGCCGTTCATCGCGCAGTCGCGAGGCCGAGCGATACGCCGCGGCAGCGAGTGCGCTGGAGCCGTTTGCGCGCGAGATCATCTTCGCCGAGAAATGGTAGATCGCCATGACGGCAATCCATCTACACTACACAAGCGACGTCGGCACGACGTATAAGCGCGCCCTTCGAAGATTTCATCTATCTCGGGACGACTTCGTCCCACTGCATTTCAGGCTATTTACGCTGATCGACTGCCTCTCTAACTGAACCATCCTCGATATACCATTGAGGACGGTTCAATGCGTAAACCCCGTGACTATGATTCGGACATGAAGGCGCTGCGGGAACGCGCCCATTTGCTGAAAACCCGCAAGGTGCAGCAGCTCGGCGACCTGGTGATCGCGACCGGCGCCGATACCCTGCCGGTGGAACATCTTGCCGGTGCCCTGCTCGCTGCGGTCGACATGAAGGATGCAGCTGTCCTGAAGGGCTGGGACGAGCGCGGCGATGCGTTCTTTCGATCGAGGACGCGGAGCGTTGCGCGCAGCAATCGCGACAACACGCGTGGCGGTTCACCGGACGGCAACAGCACGAAACCGACTGGCGGCGACGCAGGCACGGCGTGACCTGCGCGACTGGCAGATGAAGCGCCGCGAACGCACGCGCCAGCTGATCGAGCTGGGCGGTCTGGTTGCAAAGGCCGGACTGATCGAGGCTACCGAGGATGATCGTGCGGTCATCTTCGGTGCGCTTGTCGACATCGCCGCACGCCTGCGATCAGACGATGCTGCGCAGCTGATCCTGCTATGACGCCGACGGGGACAGCGCGCCTTTACCGATATGGGACAAGCAAAACGCGACATTGAAGCGCGCCCTTGATCGACAGCGCAGAGAGATCGATTATGGATGTTCTACACCGATGCCGCGCGCGTGTGCGCCGAACGTAAGGATCATCATGTCTGACGACGCTCTACCTGGAACCACATCGACGCTGAGTGCCGTCGAACTGGCCACCGACCTGACGATCGCGTGGCTCGGCAATCCGAACACGCGGATCTCGGCGGACGATGTCCCTGCGTTTCTTCAGGCGATGCATGCCACGGTCGCCGCGCTTGGCACCGACGCGTCTGCCGTGCAGCCAGCCGACGCAACCACACCGGCATTCGAGCCGGCCGTTTCAATGCGCAAGTCGCTGGCGTCGAAGGACCACATCATCTCGATGATCGATGGCAAGCCGTACAAGACGCTGCGTCGTCATCTGGCGACCAACGGCCTGACGCCCGAAGAGTATCGCGCACGCTACAATCTGAAGTCCGACTATCCGATGGTCGCCGAAAGCTATTCAGAAAGCCGCCGCGCGCTGGCAAAGAAGATCGGCCTGGGCCGCAAACCGGGTCAAAAGGTGGCCCCTGCGGAAACGGCGACCGACGCGAAGCCTGCACCGCGCAAGCGATCGAAGCTCGTCTGATCCAGATGCCGTGGCTGGAGCGCAGCCACGGCATTCCGTTTCACTGCCGCAGACTGATCGATCCGTCTGTGTCGGTTTGCAATTTCAGCGGCAGCACGGCGGTGACCGCGGCGGCGAAACTGCGGGCGTCACCCGTATCGACGGCCACTGATGCGCGCCTTGGCAAAGCCCGCTGCATCGAGCCGGACGGGCGTATCGACGTAGCGATTGACGGCGGTGATGGCGTCCTGAAACGTCATCCCATCGAGAACGATCCGGCCGCGCGTCCATGCCGTGGCAGGCACCGTATCGATAGCTTTGATGGGGCTGATGCGTCCGCCGTTTAGCGTCAGCGCTTGCAAGCCATATTCACCCAAACCAGAGATCGCCCTGTTGGGGGTACTGGAAATCGTGGTGCTTGCCGATTTGCCGACTCCGCGCTGATTTCTGCCGACGTTGCGCCGGGTGCGTACTCGACATTAGCCCGTCTTCCCGGAAACTCGGGTATCGGGCCGCCGTCGCGATTCGCGCGGGCGAAATTGGGAATTGCGAGCATGGGAGATCCATCCGCCCATGTTCCGCGAACGACCATCATCCCCCCTAGCAAACCCGGACGCCATTCAGCCTTCAGCGGTGCAGGCGATAGGGCAAGGTCTATTCGAGGCTGATCGATACGCTCGACATTGTAGATCATTGGTCCGTACCGGACCGCGACTTTGCTGCGTGTCGCACCGATCCTGTCGTCCGCGGTAACGCGTTGCACGACCATCGGCAATTCGAGTTCAATACGGTCGCCGCACCGCCATTCACGGGTGATGACGGCGTAGCCCTTATCGATCTCCGGGGTCATCGGCGTGCCGTTCACTGACAGGCGCAACAGCCCCTGAACTTCGGGCTCGGACGTGTAGAGCGCACTCGTCTTGCGGTTCGGAACGCGAACGCGCACCGAAAATCTGCGCGCTTCTTTGGGATTGACGGTAATGGCGACCGCGCCCTTCCAGGGATAGTCGGTTTCCTGGATCATCTCGACACGGGTGCCGGCAACATCGCCCACATCGATGCGGCTGCCGACGAACAGGTTCACGTAGACGCCGTCTTCACTCTTCACATATGTCCAGGTCGGCATCATAAGCAGCGTGCGCGGGATGTTGCCGACGCAGCACGGGCAGGTGTGCCATTTGGCCCGATCGGTATCGGCCAACGGGTTGGTATAACAGAAACTCTTGCCGTCGAGATCCGTGGCCCCGAGCAACGCGTTGTACATCGTCTCTTCGTAGAGATCGGCATATTTTGCGTCATGGTAGGACAGGTTCAGCTTGTACTGGAAGAAGATCAGGCCACAGCTTGAGCAGGACTCACAGTAGCTGTCGTTGCGCAGGCTGTAATTGCCCCCAAAGCCTTCCGACGTGTCGCCGCTGCCGACACCACCGGTAACATAATATTTGCGGTTCACCATGTTGTCCCACAGGGACATCGTCGCACTTTGATAGTCGCGATCGCCCGTCTCGGCAGCGATGTCGGCCATGCCCGAGTAGAAATACACCGCACGCACGGCGTGACCCACCGCCTCATACTGCTGTTCGGGAGGAAGGTGGCTCTGGTCATATTCCGAGCCGCCTTCGCGCGAGTCGAGAAGGAAACGGGCGAGCTCGATATAGCCATCGCCACGTCCTTTCCCCTCCATGTCGTTGACGAAGCGCCCGAAACGAATGAGCGCCTGCTCCATTTCCTGATGGCCGTCGAACCATGCCGTCTTGCCCGGACCGATATTGGCGACCCAGCAGTCGGCGAGCTTCTTGGCGGCATCGTAGAGCCGCAGGTCGCTGCCGCCGGTCAATGTGTGGTGGTTGATCGCCGATTCGATGAAATACCCCGCGACATAGCCCTCGTGGTCGCCGCGATGTTCAGGAGACCAGCGCTTTGGCCACGCGCCGCGATCCGCCAGCGTATAGGCGGTGTGCAGGTAGCCGTCGGGCTCCTGCGCGGCGAGCACGATCGGGATCCAGCGTTCCAGCGTCTTGCGCATATGCGTCTGCGCGTCTGCAATCTCCCCGTCGCCCTGCGGATCCACCATCAGCGCGATGCACATCGACTCCATCGTCTGATGAACCCAGGCGTTGGAAAAGACATAGCCCTTATGCGGCGCATGGGGCCCGCCTTGCAGCGCCTTGGCCGCCTCGATGAAATTGTCCAGGCCGCCCTGCCCGTCGGTCAGGTCGGTGCGTTCGCAATAGGCGATGCAATGAGGAATCCAGTTGACGATCAACGCCTTGGCGCGTGCGTTCCAGAGCGGGCTGTTGATCGCGTAGGGCGTGGTATACACGACATCGAGCCGTTTCGCCGGTGGCGGCGACACGACGTGGAGGTTCAGCGTCGACGCGGCATCCTTGGCGCCTGCATTGGCCGACAGCTTCAGGACATAGTCGCCGGGCCGGTTGGCGGTAGCGCGCGTCGTCGATGCGGCGGCATCCGCGAAGATCACGTCGCCCGGCCCGCTGACCTTGGTCCAGCGTAGCGCGTCACCCTTCCGACGTTGAAGCCAGTCCGCCTTGCCGGCCAGATAGGTCTGCGCACCGATGACCATCGAACGATCGATCCCCGCGACCACGGTGGGCGCAAATGCCGGCACCGGACCGGCGCTATAGACCTTCCACTGGAGGATACCGGCGGACTTCTTACCGTCGCCTTCGAACTCCAGCTTCAGCCGCGTCGTGGTGATCGGCGCAAACGCGGCGCGGTTGTAGCGGTCCGCCAGGACGCCTGGACCTTGGCGAACCCGCACCGGCACGTAATCGCTGCCGTTCCAGTACAGCAACCGCGCGGACTTGGGCGCTGCGATGCCTTGGCCATCATGCCACCAATAGAGATCGATGCTGTCCGTCGAGATCGGCTGACTCCACTCGTAGGCCACCCATTGCCGGTCGGTTCGCGGCCAGGTGCCGTACGCTCCCCTGCCCGCGTCCTGTGAACTCGAGGGCTCCGCGCCGTTGTTCAGCGCGCTGAGGCTGGTGTCCCCCGATACGTAGAGGCCACTCGGCTTCGCAGCTTTCGCGAGATTTACGATCGTGTCGGCGTGTGGGACCAGAGCGAGCCCGGTGTCCGCAAAGGATACGGCGATTGCCCCGGCGGCCACCTTCAGCAGATGGCGGCGCTGGAGATCGGCAAAGCCGGACCGATACGCGCCGGTTTCATCAGAGTCCTGGTGGCTGTCGACGGACATGCATGATCTCCAATCCAAACTCGTCCCGGCAACCGCGTCACGACGACGCCAACCGGAAACCTATAGTATCAGATATAGTATACGAATAGATTTTGTCTGACTATACCTGCGTCAAACGAGGGAGAATAATCATGGCGCCGATGACACGACGGGCTCTGATGCATCGCGGAAGCACGCTGGCGACGATCGCCGTCGCCGCATGGCCGGTGCGGGCGGCAACCACGCTGACCGCGGATACGCTGAACGCCTTGCCGAAGGTCAAGCCGCTCCCGCTGTCGGCCGTCCGGCTTGCTCCTTCGGACTTCGCTACGGCCGTCGACGTCAATCATCGCTATCTGCTCGGCCTGAGCGCAGACCGGCTGCTCCACAATTTCCGCAAATATGCCGGTCTGACACCACGGGCGGGAATCTATGGCGGTTGGGAAAGCGACTCGCTGGCTGGTCATACGCTGGGGCACTACCTTACCGCGCTCGTCCTGATGCAGGCGCAGACGGGGGATCCCGAATGCCGTCGGCGCGCGGAGTACGTCGTCGCCGAGCTCGCCGAGGCGCAGGCGAAGCGGGGCACGGGCTATGTCGGTGCGCTCGGCCGCAAGCGAAAAGGCGAAAACGCGATCGTCGACGGCGAGGAGATCTTTCCCGAAATCATGAAGGGAGAGATCAAGTCGGGTGGGTTCGATCTCAACGGTTCGTGGTCACCTCTATATACCGTTCACAAGCTGTTTGCCGGCCTGCTCGACGTGCACGGTGCCTGGCGCAATGCGCAGGCGCTGACCGTGCTGGTCGGGCTCGCGACCTATTTCGAGCGGGTATTTGCCGCGCTCGACGACGCGCAGATGCAGGAAGTGTTGGGCTGCGAATATGGTGGCCTCAACGAGAGCTACGCAGAGTTATACGCGCGCACGGGCAACCCGCGTTGGCTGAAGGTGGCGCAAAGGATCTACGACAGGCGCGTCCTTGATCCGCTCGCCGCCCGCGAGGATAAACTCGCAGGGTTTCATGCCAATACGCAGGTACCAAAGCTGGTCGGGCTTGCGCGGTTGTACGATCTGACCGGAGACACGCGCTACCGTACCGCCGCGGAGTTCTTCTGGGACACCGTCACCAAGCATCACAGCTACGTTATCGGCGGCAATGCCGACCGCGAATATTTCTTCGGCCCGGATCGCATTACCGGTTCGTTGAGCGAGGCGACGTGTGAGCATTGCAATACGTACAACATGCTCAAATTGACGCGGCAGCTGTTCGCCTGGTCGCCCAAAGGCGCGTATTTCGATTATTACGAACGCGCGCATCTCAACCACAGTTTGTCGCAACTCAACCCGCGTAACGCCGGCTTCTCCTATTTCACCCCGATGCTGTCGGGCGCAGCACGCGAATTCGCGCCGGCGGGCGAGGAAGGGTTCGTCTGCTGCGGTGGCAGTGGAATGGAGGCGCATGCCAAGCACGGCGACTCGATCTTCTGGGAAGGAGACGGAATGCTGATGGTCAACCTCTACATCCCGGCTGACGCACAATGGGCCGCGCGCAAGGCCAGAATATCCCTCGATACCCGCTATCCGCACGATCCTGTGGCGCGGTTGACCTTTACGGAACTGGGGCGACGCGGTCGATTTGCCGTGGCACTGCGCGTGCCCGGCTGGGCATCCGGACGAGAGACGGTGACCGTCAACGGCACGCCCGTTTCGCCCCTGCACACGTCGGGATATGCGGTGGTCGAGCGTCGCTGGGCAGCGGGAGACGTCATCGCGATCACGCTGCCGCTGGAGTTGCGGACGGAACAGGCACAGGGCGGCGGGTCGATCGCGATCCTGCGCGGTCCGCTGGTGCTGGCTGCCGATCTCGGCCCTGCGGAAACACCGTGGACGGGGATCGAGCCCGCGCTGGTCGGCGACGCCGTACTCGACGCGTTTACGCCGGTCGCCGGCCGTAATTCGACCTTCACCGCCCGAGGGGTCGGTCGCCCCGGCGACCTCACCTTCGTTCCGTTCTACAGCCAGTTCGATCGGCGCAGCGCGGTGTATTTTCGCCAGTTCACTCAGAGCCAGTGGCAACAGGAGGAGGTCGCGTTCAAGGCCGAGCTTGCGCGCCAGAAGGATATCGCCGCACGGTCCATCGACATCATGTACTTCGGCGAAATGCAGCCCGAACGCGATCACAAACTGGAGAGCGAGCAGTCCTGGCCCGCCAGCTATCGCGGACGCAACGGCCGCGACGTGCGATCGGGGGGCTATATGGCCTTTACCCTCAAGACCCGGCCGGGCCCGCTGGTCCTCCAAGCCACCTATTGGGGTGAGGACAAGAACCGCGATTTCGACATCCTGGTGGATGACGTGAAGGTCGCCAGCGAACAGCGGAAGGGCGACGCGCCCGGCAAGTTCGTCGATGTGGACTATCCGCTGCCGATAGCGTTGACGCGCGGCAAATCGTCTCTCCGGGTGCGGTTCGTCCCGCATGAGGGCAAGACGGCGGGACCAGTTTTCGGCGCGCGACTGCTCGCAGCCGGTACAGGAGCCGGCAAGTGAGGGGGACGATCGCTGCAGCAGCATTGCTGGCGGGAAGCCAGTCGGTTGCCCAGACGGCGATACCCGTCACGGCACCGGGCAACCCGATCCTTGCCGACGGTCGGTATTATTCGACCGATCCCGCGCCGGTGGTGGACCACGACACGCTCTGGATCCTGGCAGGCCGCGACGAGGCACCACCCGACGTCAACGACTTCGTGATGAACGAGTGGCAGTTGCTGTCGACCAAGGACCCTGCATCGGGCCGCTGGGTGCACTATCCGACGATTGCGCGGCCAGAAGCGGTGTTCGCCTGGGCCCAGCCAGGCCGCGCCTATGCCGGGCAGATCGTCAAGGGCGCAGACGGGCGTTTCTACCTGTACGCACCCGTCCTCCAACGACAGAGCGAGGCGGAGGACAAGTTCGCGATCGGCGTCGCCGTGGCGGACCGGATCGCGGGGCCATGGCGGGACGCGCACCCGTCCGGCCCGATCATTTCCCAGACGACCCCGGTGTCGAACCACATCCAGAATATCGACCCGACGGTGATGGTCGATGATGATGGTCGCGTTTACCTGTATTGGGGCACGTTCGGCCAGTTGCGCGGGATCGAACTGGCGCCCGACATGGTAACGCCCAAAGGCGGGAAAACGGCGGTCCGTTCGCTGACCGGTTTCTTCGAGGCACCGTGGCTGATGAAGCGGCACGGCACCTATTACATGCTGTATGCCGGCAACAATGCCGGGCCGGATTCCGCCTGCACGCCCGCGGTGTATCATGCATGCATCGCGTATGGCACGGCGTCGTCGCCGCTCGGGCCCTGGACATACCGCGGTACGGTGCTCCGGCCGCTCAGCTCGACCACCAGCCACGCGGGTGCCGTCGAATTCAAGGGCCAATGGTATCTCACCTATCATACCGGCGATGCGGTCGGCGGTGGGCATTTTCGGCGTAGCGTCGCGATCGACCGCATGGACTGGGACGATACCGTGACCCCCGCCGCGATCCGTCCGGTGGTGCCGACCCGGCGCCCCCTGCCGCCGGCGCGACCGACGCGCAATCTCGCCGCCGCGGCACAGGCGCACGCCTCGAACGAACCCGTACCGGTGCAATATTGGATCAAGTCACTCAACGACGGTATCGTCAAGGCAGCCCCCCTGCCGCCCGACTTGTGGGGCAGTTGGTCACCCGCCAATCCGGCACATCAATGGATCGAGTATCGCTGGCCCAAGCCCGTGACGCTCGACGGCAGCCGGATCCGGTTCTGGGCGGATCATCCCGCTGGCGCCGACGAGGGTGTCGCGCCGCCGACCGCGTGGCACCTGGAATATTGGGACGGCGCGTGGAAGCCGGTGCCAGGTGCCGACCGCTACGGCACCGCGTCGGATGTATGGCAGTCCGTCCGGTTTCCGGCGATCAACACGCGTTGTTTGAGGGCGGTGTTCGATGCGTCGGGCCGCGGCGATCGTCATGCAGGGATCGCGGTGCAGGAATGGGAGACACTCGCGCCGCGCGCCGCGGCGCCGCTTCAGGCTCCTGCAACCGTCGTACCGGCCTGCGGATAAGCCGAGCGCTGGTGCCGTCAGCAGACCTCTGCGGTGGAGGTCGGCGGCGGCCCCGGCGGTACGCGCGCAGGGTGCATGTAATACACGTCGCCGGACACGCGGTGGCGTGTGCCGTACACCTCGCTCAGCACGTTGAAGAGCGCGACGTCATAGTCGGCGAGATCCTGGTCGGACAGGATCCGCCGACCATCGACGACGGCCAGCCTGTTCGAATTGAACCAGGTCTGCGTGCCTTCCGCCCAATATTCGTCCACCGTGACGGCGGCATATTCGCCCTTCCACATGCCCCGTGTCATGGCCGAGCGATACGCACGCTCGACCCGCGCATACAGGCCGGGATCGACCTGCCGGGCGGCCTCGAGGATGGCGTGCGAGAATTCATGGACGAAGATGTTCTCTCCGTAATAGCGGGTGCGCGGCGTACCGATCAGGTTCTCCGTCGCCGCGCTGGTCAGCAGGCCGCCCATGCCGCGTGCACGTCCGTTCCAATAGGCGGCATCGCTCATCGTGCCGATCCGTTTCGGGTACAGCTTGCGTTCGCAGATCGTCAGCCGCGGATCGTCGATCGCGGGCTTTTTCCAGTCGCGTTGCTCGGGGAGGTCCACCGTTCCCTCTTCCGGCCCCATGATCGCCACCCGGAAGCCCGACGCGATCATCGCCCGGCGCAGGTCCGGACGCTCAGCCAGCATCGCAACCGCAATGTCGCGCGCGAGGAGCAACGCCGTATCCGGGACGGCCGCGGACGACGCGATCGGGATACCCGCTGCATCGATGTAGCGCGTGTAGAACCGATCGAGCTTCAGGTCGGCAGGCGGGGCTCCGATCGTCCGGGCGGGATAATCGGACGTCCTTAATGCCGGCTGGGGTTGCGAAATATCCTGCGCGTCCGCGTTGGCCGCGGGGCAGGCGACGAGAAGGAACAAGGAAACCGACCAGATCCGCGCCATTTGCCATCTTGCTCCTGCATAATCGTATACTGTATAAGTCAATTATATTGGGAACGTAAAGGGCGTGAATTCCGCTCGCGTGCCCAGAGCATTGGGGGAGACGTGACGATGCGGATAGTGAAAAGCCTGGTCCTGGCGCTGGTGGCGCTCACGAGCAATGGCGCGCTCGCCTCCGCGGTGTCCGCAGCTGAGCGAGCATGGGTTTTCGATGACGCGCCCAGTTATCCCGGCGTCACGATGATTCAGGTATCTGGCGACCGCGGGACGGTATCGGGATCGATCACCACCGGATGGTACGGCGCGATCGCTATGCAGGACGCGCGGTGGAGCGGTAACGTCCTGTCGTTCGACACGCGCAACCTCAATGATGCCGCTCGCCCGACGCGGCACTGGACCGCGAAGATCGACGGACACGGGGTGATGCTGGAAGGCGGGATATGGCATGCCGACGTCAAGCAGAACGGACGTCCCGCGACGGTGACGGAGGTCGCCGCGCGAACGTTTCGCCCAGCCCCGGACCTGCCACCCATGGGCAGCATAGCGCCCGATAATCTCGCAGCGACGCCGCCGATGGGCTGGTCGAGCTGGAACAAGTTCGCCGAACATATCGATGACCGGACGATCAGGGCGATGGCCGACGCGATGGTCGCAAGCGGCCTGGGCAAGGCCGGCTATCGCTACGTCAACATCGACGACGGCTGGCAGGGCAAACGCGACTCCGCCGGCATATTGCAACCCAATGCCAAGTTTCCCGACATGAAGGCGCTCGCCGACTATGTGCATGGCAAGGGGTTGAAGCTGGGGCTCTACACCTCGCCCGGGCCCAAGACCTGCGCCGGCTATGAAGGCAGTTACGGGCATGTCGAGCAGGACGCGCGCACGTTCGCGCGTTGGGGCGTCGATTATGTCAAATACGACCTGTGCTCGGGCGAATGGTTCTACGCGGACGCGGACAGCGTCAAGCGGACCTATCATCAGATGGGTGTTGCGCTGAAGGCGACCGGTCGCCCGATGATCTACTCGCTGTGCGAATACGGTCGGTTCGCCGTGTCGTCCTGGGGACGCCAAGTCGGCGGGCATCTGTGGCGGACGACAGGCGACATCACCGACGACTATACCAGCATGTCCGACATCGGCTTCGTCCGAAATCCCAAATTCGCGCCGTCCGGTCCCGGTGGCTGGAACGATCCCGACATGCTCGAGGTCGGCAACGGCGGGATGAGCGACGACGAGTATCGCACGCACATGACGCTGTGGGCGATGCAGGCCGCGCCGTTGATCATGGGCCACGATCTGCGTCGCACCACGCCGGCTGCGATGGCGGTGCTAACGAATGCGAATGTCCTTGCCGTCGACCAGGACACACGCGGTATCCACGGGCAACGCGTTCGGCGCGAAGGCGATGTCGAGATCTGGCGCAAGCCGCTCGTCGGCGGCGCGGTTGCGCTCGCGGTGTTCAATCGCGGTAGTCAGACGACCAAGGTCACCACTACGGCGGCGGACGCTGGACTACCACGACTCGACCGCGTCGAGACCTCTGGTCAGGCGCATCTTTGGGACCAAACACCCAGTTTTCGATCCCGCCTCACGGTGTAGTGCTATTGCGCACCTCTCTTCGCTGAAGATTTCATAGGTGATTACTAAGTGATTATAATAATGCACTAATTTTGACCAACAGGCAGTCTCATGTTCAACAAACGAAGACCGTTGACAATCACTCCGACAAAATGAAGTATACGATATACATAATAAAAATGGGGTGGCGATAATGACTAAGGGGTTTCGGTTCGGTCCGCTGATTGCAGCTGTTACATTGATGCCGACGACCGCATGGACGCAATCCTTGCGGGTCTCGACGCCGCCGGCGGGCGCCGCGGATCAGAACCGAACCGTCATCGTCACCCCCACCGGGACTTCGGATACGCCGGAAAAGACCGACATCATCGTGGTGGGTATTCGCGGATCCGTAGCGTCCGCGTCCAACAAGAAGAAGAACGCGAAGCAGATCGTCGACTCGATCGTTGCCGAAGATGCCGGCAAGTTGCCCGACAACAACGTCGTCGAAGCATTGTCGCGCGTGACTGGCGTGCAGATCACGCGCGAGCGAGGTCAGGGGCAAAGCGTCGCCATCCGAGGACTCGCCGGCGTCCAGACCACGGTCAACGGCAACGACACCAGCCTCGGCGATGGTCGTTCGCTCAATCTCGCGGATATCCCAGCCGAACTGCTGAAGTCGGTCGATGTTTACAAGACCCGTACCGCGGACCAAGTCGAAGGCAGCATCGCAGGCACCGTTAACGTCGAACTGCGCCGCCCGCTCGATCTGGCAAAGGGCTGGACGATCGCCGGCAGCGCCAAGGGTATCTACGATGATATCGCCAAGAACGTCAGCCCTTATGGCAGCCTGTTGGTCGCCAACCGCAGGGAAACCGGGATCGGCGAGGTCGGGGTCCTGCTCAACGCATCGTGGACACGGACCAACTACAAGGAGAACTTCATCGAGAGCGAATCGCCCGATGTTCCATTCGGTAGCAGCGCGGAGCCCAATTCGCCCCGTGCCGGGCTTCCCGCTGGCTTCGAGAATGTCGTCATCCCGTACCGTGCCTATTACGGGCTCGAGCAGGGCCGGGTCGACCGGCCATCGGTGAACCTGTCGCTCCAATGGCGCGCAAACGACAATCTCGATTTCGTGTTCGAGGGTGGATATCTTGGTTCTCGTGGGCGCAACACGTCCGACCGCCTGTACGTTCAGACCCGTGAAAACGGATCGCGCTACAGCAACATCGTCCTGCAACCCGATGGCAGGACGGTGAAATCCATGACCGTTAACGTCCCGATCAACGCAACGACGCCAGAGGGGCTCCAGGCGGGAATGGACTCGCTTTTCAGCGAGACCAGGTCGGACCTCTACATCACCAATTTCGTGATGAACTGGCACAGCGACCGCGCGCTGCTGACGACGAGCGTCCAGTATAACTGGAGCAAGGAGAGCAACGTCGTTGCCGAGCATCTGACGCGACCTTACGGCCTAACGACGGCAACGGTGGATTTCGCGTCCGATGCTTATGACAAGCCGGTACCGTCGATACGGTTCGACGGCATCGACCTCAACAATATCGCCAGTTACGGAGTGCAGCGGTATCAGGACCTGATCGGGGGATCGCGCAACCGAGAGTTTTCGAGCCAGGCCGACCTTACATTGACCGCCAGCGAGACCGGATTGCTACGGACGATCCAGACCGGCGTCCGCTTCAATCGCCGTGACCCCAGCCGCTATTATGGCTATCGCGACGGCCTTCCCCGGATCAACGGGCAGTTCACGCCGCTGTCGCAATTCCCCGGCGGTAACCAGGCCGAGCTGGTCGGTCCGGACCTTCCCGGCGCCTTGCAATGGTACCGTATCCCGGGGAAGGACGTGTTCGCGAACCGGCCGGCGATCCGCACGTATATCCAGGCCAACGATCCGGGGAATGCGACCCGCTTTACAAGCGAAGATCCGCCGTCGGATCGGGGCCAGACATATGTTGGCCGTGAAAACCGGCTCTCCTATTATGCACAGCTGGGCTATGCATTCGATCTCGGCGTACCCATCGACGGTTTGCTCGGCGTTCGATACACCAACACTTGGGGAAGCTCGAAAAGCTATAATTTCCGCCCCGGAAACACGGCGAATGGGTTTGCGGACATCGTCGAGTTCGCGCCGGCAAGCGGAAACTATGCCGATTTCCTGCCCAACGCGACAGCGACAATCCATTTCACGCCCAAGGCACAGTTACGACTATCATACACGACCAACGTACAGCGGCCCAGCTTCTACGATCTTCGCCCGTTCTACTTTGCGGAAACGCGAGCGGTGCCACCGGTCATCTTTGCCGGCAATCCCGATCTGAAGGCCCAACGCGAACACGCCTTCGACGCCAGTGCAGAATATTATTTCGGCCGGGGCGGCCAGCTGACGTTAGCGGGCTATTACAAGAAAGCGACCGGGTTTCTTTACTACAGCCGCGAAGTCGCAGCCGATCTCGCCCAATACGGGCTCCCCGGCCAGAGCGGCTTCGTCGAGCAGCAGCGCAATGCGGGAGATGGTACGTTTGCAGGACTTGAGGCGACTGCACAGACCTTTTTTGATATTCTACCCGGCTTCTGGCGCAATTTCGGGGTAAGCCTGAACGCGAGCTACATCGCCAAGGCACGGGTCGAATATCCCTTCCCGGAAGATTTCCCCGGCGCATATGATTCGGTGAACACGTCAAAATGGACGGCCAACGCCGCCTTGTTCTACGATACGCCCAAATTTAGCACACGCGTCGCGTTCAATTATCGGTCTGCTTATCGCCTGTTCATCTGGCCCGATAACCCGGAATACTCGTTCTTCAACGACGATACGTACCGGCTTGATGCTGCTGTCAACTACACGCCGGTCAAGTTCATGACCCTGTCGATCGAGGGCACCAACCTGCTGGGCAACGATGTATATCGGTATTTCGGCAAACAAAACTTGCTTCCGCTTGGCGTCCGTACGCTGGCTAAAACAGTTCAAGGTAGCGTTCGTTTTCGTTTTTAAGCATTGCCTTCAGATTAAACCGCCTCACGTCGGATGTAGTTTCACTGCGTCTCAGTGCAAAATCGGCGTCCTTCCATCTCGTTGAGATGCAGGCGTAGCGGGTTGACGGCGACAACCACGGGTGGCGATGGTCAAGGACTCATTTAGGATCCCTGATACTTTGCCGGCCTTCTGGTGCGTTCAACCCGCGCGCTGCGCTCCTTGGCTTACCCCAACGGAGCCCAAAGCACCTTCCCGCGCACGGGGTTCGTGCTTCACAGAAGAAAGCGTACGGTCTGCAATCTACTGAGCTTTACGCTACACGGAAGCGCACTCAACGTCGATCATCCTACTGCGCGAAACTGCATGTTGGTCCGGCACGGCGTCGATCATCCCCATGACGGTATGCGCCCAAGCCTGAAGCATCCGCCTACGCGGGGTGAGGTACAGCGCGCTGTTATAGGCCCCCCTGACCTCGTCGCGCTCGACATGGGCCAGCGCCATCTCGATCCAGTCGGGGCGGTAGCATTCGGCCTCATTGGCCCATGTCGACGCAATCCCGCGGAAGCCGTGGACGGTCTGACGCCCGCGATAGCCCATCCGGTAGCATCCATAGATCATGGTGTTCTGCGAGATGGGCTTCCCGAGCTTGTCGCCGGCAAAGGCATAGGTCCCGGCGCTAAGCTTCCGCAGTTCGGCCAGCAATGTGACAACCGCCGGTGCGAGGGGGACGATGTGCTCACGCTCCATCTTCATGCGCACAGCAGGCACTCGCCAGATCGGGTCAGACGTATCGAGCCCTTCGAACTCATCCCACGTCGCCAGCCTCGTTTCGTTGGTCCGCGCCCACGTCAGCAGCGTGAACAACAGCGCGCCGCGGGTGACCGCGCGCCGCTTGGGCGTCTCGTCACCGTCATATTGGTCAATCGCGCGAACGAGCTGCGGCAGCTCGTCCATGCCGACCCTTGCCATATGCCGGGTGCGAGGCTTGGGCTTGAGCAGGTCGCTCAGATGCTCGGCGGGATTCCTGTCGGCCCAACCCTGCGGGATCGCGAAGCGGTAGATCTGGCTGACATGCTGCTTGAGACGGCGACTGACATCGAGCGCACCGCGTGCCTCGACACTGCGTACCATCGCGAGCACATCGGCGCTGGTAATGGCGCGAAGATCGACCTTGCCGAAGGCCGGAAACGCATCCCGCTCCAGCCGGGTCAGGAGCCGCGAGGCATGACCTTCGTCGAGCGAGGCCAGCCGGTTGGCATGCCACGCGCGTGCGGCTTCCTCGAAGGTCATGACTGCGGGTGGCTTATCCCTAGCCCCCGGGTCCAGCCCCTGCCCCAATGCGATCTTGGCTTCCGCGCGGCGCAGCCGAGCGTCAGCAAGCCCCACGCCGGGGTATTGCCCGAACGACAGCAACTTCTCCTTGCCGTCGAAACGGTATTTGAAGCGCCAGAGCTTGGAGCCGTTGGGCCGCACGAGAAGGTAGAGCCCCTCTCCGTCGGCGAGCTTGTAGTCCTTGTCGCGTTTGGTGGCGTAGCGTGCTTCGAGGTCCTTGAGAGCCATGGGGGTATCTCCTGCCGATGCCGGCATCATACCCCCGAAAATACCCCCAAATGCAAATCGACGTCCTGGCATTCAGCGACACTCGCTGGCACGCTCGCGACGGCCCTGAGACTACGCAACTCACGGAAAAAAGGCACAAAAAAGCCGCCTCAGGATGTCCTGGGCGGTTGTGGTATAGTCGGATTTGGTTGCGGGGACAGGATTTGAACCTGTGACCTTCAGGTTATGAGCCTGACGAGCTACCGGGCTGCTCCACCCCGCGACGGCACGGCTAGCGTGCGTTGGGTGTAGACGACGTTGTGAATGGGTTTTGGATATGTTGCTTTGCATGTCGCACGGGCTTCAATGCCTGGCGACGACCTACTCTTCCATCGCTTGAGCGATAGTACCATTGGCGCAGTCGGGTTTCACGGCCGAGTTCGGAATGGGATCGGGTGGGACACCGACGCTATAGCCACCAGGCAATGGAGCCAGTGCGACATGCGAGTGCGTCATATCTGGGTCCCTCGGCTTTGCTTTGCAGCGTGGCTGAGGGTTTTAAAATCGATACCGTGCATGGTTTGTAGCCAGCCTCTCGGAACACCGAGTGCTGGTTGTGTTTGTAGTGTGACCAATCCCTCGACGGCGAGGGGATTGGCAATCTGGCGTTCGACTTGTTCATCCGCACGCATCTGACGCGTTGGGCTAGCCCAGTGTTGTCATTGATGGTGTGAGACTCTCAAGCGCGAATAGAGCAATTAGTATCGGTTAGCTCCATGCGTTACCGCACTTCTACATCCGATCTATCAACGTCGTGGTCTCCGACGGCTCTATGA
>Ga0265296_1001922_pt1 | contig 22065 bp, 18 predicted proteins | sample MunlanPumphouse1_FD_189073 | JGI IMG/M metagenome (GOLD analysis project Ga0265296, IMG submission 189073) | Groundwater microbial communities from a municipal landfill in Southern Ontario, Canada - Pumphouse #1 | ecosystem: Environmental > Aquatic > Deep subsurface > Groundwater | place... | reverse complement strand
GCATGGGAATACCAAAAGAGCTTTTCACGCCGATATTTGCAATGGCAAGGGTCTCCGGCTGGTCTGCTCACAGAATCGAGGAGATAGTTCAGGGAAGGATTATAAGGCCTTCTTATGTTTCGTCATTAAAAGGAAAAAAGCATTACATCCAGATATCCAAACGTTGAGGAAATATCTGGCCTGAGCTGAACGATAATTACGGTATTCTCTCATGATGGTATAAGAATCTTGATTATCGTGCCTTTGCCCGGAACACTCTCTATCTGCATGCTCCAGCCGTGTGCCTTTACCAGGTGCTTGACGATTGCAAGGCCGAGGCCTGTTCCGCCCATTTTTCTTGAGCGGGCAGGATCTACCCTATAGAATCTCTCGCCCAGTCTTGGAAGATGCTTTACCGTGATTCCAATGCCTGTGTCTTCAACAAATAAAAATGGTTTGCTGTCTTCTTCGTCGATGCCGATGGTCACACCTCCGCTCTCAGTGAATTTTATTGCATTATCCACAAGGTTAGTAAGTATCTGGATGAGTCTTTCCTTATCAGCAGAGAGTTTCCTGAATTCCGGTTTTATAGTTGTTTTCAGATAAAGGTTCTTTTCATCTGCCTTGTCTTTAAGAATTGTTAATACATTTTCAAAGACATCTTCAGCATCTATCATGGATTTTTGAACTCTGATGACGCCCAGTTCTATTTTCGAGATAGTCATAAGGTCATCCACAAGACTGTTTATGCGCTCGCTGTTGGATTTAATCGTTTCAAGGAATTTAACTGCATTTTCCTTATCATCAAGCGCGCCTTCCAGCAGAGTATCTGCAAAACCCCTGATTGCAGTGATGGGTGTCTTGATCTCATGCGAGACATTTGCAACAAAGTCCTTTCTCATCTGTTCCAGTTTTTTGAGTTGTGTGATGTCATGGAATATAGCAACAAAACCCGACAGTTCGTTTTCTTTATAAAAAAGAGGGGAGACCCTTACTACAACATGCCTCTCTTCAGGGTAGTCGAGCCTGAATTCAGTTACGCCCGGCAGGAGATTTTTACGCACGCTGTCCATCAAAGAAAAAAAGTCATGGTTTCTGACAACCTCAATAAAAGGTTTCCCTCTTACCGGCGTATCTCCAAAGAATTTTCTTGAGGCAGAGCTTGAAAGGAGAATAATATCCCTGGAGTCTATTATTAAAAGCGCATCCGGTATGCTCCGCAGAATTACATTAAGGCGGTTTTTTTCTTCCTCATTTTTAGCTATCATGTTCTGAAGCTTTTCAGACATTGCGGTAAGATTTCCCGCAATCTCGTCGAATTCCCCGGCATTTTGCAGAAAGAGCCTCTTGTCTATCTCTCCCCTGGACAATGACCTCGAAAAATCCGTTATCTGCTTAAGAAGCCTTCTTAGATGGTCTGTCTGCCATATTGAAAATATCCATGTTGCCAGCAAAACTATGAGAACAACAAGGCTAATCTTCATCCTGAGAAGATTAATCGAACTATCAACATCCTTTAACGGTACAGCCATCCTTATAAATCCTGCCGCTTTCCCGTTCTGTAAAATATTTTTCGCAATATAAAGAAAATCATGTTTCAGAGTATCGCTGTAACGTATTGCCATGCCTGTATCAAAAAGAAGTGACTGCTCTATCTCTGTTCTGTGCAGATGGTTATCCATAAGCACTGAACCGGTATCCGAGTCACCAATTACCTTGCCGCCATTTGCAATAACCGTCACGCGTGCACCCGTATCTTTCTTCAATTGCCTGCAGAGGCTGTCTGAATTGGTTTGCCTGAAAGATATGCTTTTTGAGATGAGGCTTATTTGGACAGTAAGATTCTTCTTAAGATTATCTATATAATTTTCTCTGACCGTGGAGGTGATATAAATTTCGACAAATAGAACCGCCAGCAATATCATGATGGCGTACAGTATAAAAATTCGTCTGAAGATGCCGGATTTCATATGTCTGCATCCATGTAATAACCGATTCCCCTTTTTGTTTTTATATATAAAGGATTTGAAGGGTCCTCTTCTATCTGTGCCCGCAGTCTCCTTATATGCACGTCAACAGTCCTTGGCTCCACAAAGGCTTCATCTTTCCAAACAGCATCAAGAAGCTGGTCGCGGCTAAAAACTCTGCCTTTTCTCTCCGCAAAATATAAGAGGAGCTTAAACTCAGTTGCGCTGAGATTTAGCGGCATATTCCTTTTTAAGGCTGCAAAGGTTTCTCTATTTATAGCGAGGTCTGCTATCCGGATAACAGATTCTTCCACAGTTTTTTCACCGGATCTTCTCAAGACAGCCTTTACACGGGCTACAAGTTCCCTTGGGCTGAAGGGCTTTGCAATATAATCGTCTGCACCCATCTCGAGGCCCAGGATTTTGTCCACATCTTCTCCTTTTGCGGTAAGCATGATTATCGGCAAGTGTTTTGTCTTTGGATCATTTCTGAGGATACGGCAAAGTTCCATGCCCTGTATATCTGGAAGCATGAGGTCGAGAATAACAAGGTTGAAATTCCCCTTGCGTATTTTCTTCAGGGCCTCTTCACCGTCTGAGGCAGATGAGACTTCAAAACCCTCTTTTTTGAGGTTATAAGAAACGAGTTCTGCCAGGTCCGGTTCGTCATCAACTATCAATATTTTTTTTGGATGCATGCTTAGTTATAGCATCTGATATGCCAATGATGCAACAAAAAGATACTTATCCCCCTATTTTGGACATGGAGGCCGGGGCCGAAAAAGGACGATTGTCTTTACTGAAATAATGTCCGGACGGCTTGACGGTTACAGCCCTGAAAAACAGGGCTTCGAGTTCTTCATCGGATATGCCATTGCGCATGGGAGTTCTTATATCCACTTCGATATCAGAGAAAAGACACGGCCTTATTCTCCCGTGGGCAGTCAGCCTGAGCCTGTTGCAGGAATCACAAAAACAATCACTTATCGGGCTGATAAAACCAATGATTCCTTTTGCTCCTTTTATACGATAATTTCTTGACGGGCCTTTGCCCTTAAATTCAAGAAGGATAAGTTCACCAAGAGCGGATATCTTTTCGATAAGTTCTGATTTTTTTACACATGCATCCGGTTTAAATCTCCTGTTACGGCCTACAGGCATAAGTTCTATAAATCTTATGTGATAGTTTTTATCAAAAGTAAGAGATGCAAATTTAAGTATTTCATCATCATTGACTCCGCGTATCGGGACAACATTAATCTTTACCGGGTCAAGGCCAACCCTTTCCGCTTCATTCACGGCTTTCCAGACATCTTGTATATTGCCGCCCTGCGTCATATTGCTGTATCTTCGGGCATCGAGGGTGTCGAGGCTTATATTTACGCGGTCAAGTCCTGCCCTCTTTAATTCCGCTGCCTTATCAGCCAGTTTGACCCCGTTAGTAGTCATGCTGAGGTCGCGAATTCCGATTTTCTTAATCCCGGAGAGAATTGATATTATGTCTTTTCTCATCAACGGTTCACCGCCTGTTATGCGCACTTTCATGAGCCCATGTTTGTGAGCTATGCGCACAAATCTGATAATTTCATCAGCGGTAAGAATCTCTGATTTTTCAAAATATTCAGGCTGTTTATCAGGTATGCAATATATGCATTTCAGATTACATCTGTCAGTTATTGATATTCTAAGGTAATCTATCTGTCTTTCAAATGAATCCTGCATGTCAGTCTTTTCCAAAGTGGCAAACAGGATAGTGACATGCATCACATCTCATGCATAAGCCGCTGTGACCAAGTTCCGCCAATTGCCTTCTCCCAATTTTTTCTCCGGCAAGCACTCTCGGCAATAGCAAATCAAAAATAGTTGTCCTGTGATACATGCCACAGGCCGATAGCCTCAAGCAGGAATCTCCTTCCCCTGCCAAAGACAGGCTCTCCTTCAATCTCTATCCACAGTTTTGATTTAATCTTTAAACCATTATGACTTTTTTGCATAGAGGAAGGCAATAAAAAATCGAGGAAAGAGAGGAAAGAGGGTAAGGTCTTTAAATTTGATATATTAAAAAATGCGGCATAATTACTTTTTCCGGTGTCTGTTTTGGAGTATGGAGAGGACTAATTTACGTTTCAAGTCTATCTTTAGCCCCCGATGGATTTGAATTAGCCCCTTCAAGTTTGCAAAAGTCCCATCCAGTGAGTTTGTCGTATTCGAAGTCAATTATGGTGTCATGGTGTCTGACCCTGCAAATTGACTCCGCTCTCTATTGCCTGAAAGGTTTATTTACGAGGCGCGACACCGATAGTCATTTACGATAAATGCATATCCGCGAGACCGACTCCGCTTCCCTACTTTATTTTTACCATGGCCCTATTATTTTATCGAGCACGGATAGAAACGCAACTCCGCATGGGGCATATATTATTGCAGAGATAGTTATCATCCATTTTCTTCCATTATCGTTTATAATTCTACGACCTATAGCCATTCCTATTAACGCGCCGCCACCGGCCATAATTATAAAGCCACCAAAGATACCATAAAAAATCCACGCTACTAGGACAACAGGTAAGTATTTAATACCGTGCGAGTATTCGCCAAACGGTATTGGAAAACGATACACCACAGTAAATAGCATAGCAAGGGGTAGACTTGCTATTAATGCCGTTATTGCTCCTCTTTTTTCGTTTGTCATAATTTACGGTTTACCATTACTTTTTACACCGCCTCTGCATTTGGTAGGATTATAGGAAGGATATGGATTATTGTCAACGATTTTTCATGTGAAAAACCTTCATTGATTCTTAAACTCTCTCCCTTTCCACAGCATATAGATCGCGGGATAAATAACCAGCTCCAGAATGGTTGAAGTAATAACTCCGCCGACCATCGGGGCCGCAATGCGTTTCATGACATCTGCGCCTGTTCCGTGGCTGAACATTATCGGGATAAGGCCTGCAAGTATTACGCTTACAGTCATTATCTTCGGTCGGATTCTTTTTACCGCGCCGTACATTACTGCTTCCTTTAAATCAACAATGGAATTCAGCTTCCCTTCTTTTTTCCATCTTTCATATGCGAGTTCAAGATAAAGAAGCATCACAACGCCTGTCTCGGCATCAAGCCCTGCGAGAGCGATGATGCCCACCCATACTGCAATGCTCATGTTGTAATTTAAAAAATAAAGAAGCCAGAATGAGCCCACAAGAGAGAATGGAACCGCCAGGAGAACAATGAATGTCTTGGTCACTGACTTTGTGTTTAAGTATATAAGCACAAAGATTATCAGCGCTGTAAGCGGGATGACAATCTTAAGCCTTGCATGTGTTTTTACGAGGTGCTCGTATTCACCGCTCCATTCAAGGCGGTAACCTTCGGGGATTTTCAGAGAAGCGACCTTCTGTTTCGCCTCATTTACATAACCTCCGATATCCCTTCCTGTAAAATCTATATATACATAGGCGGTCAAAAGCCCTTCTTCACTCTTTATCTGTGTGGGGCCTTTTACAATCTTTATGTCAACAAGCTCGCCTAATGGAACCTGAAGGGTTTTCATGGATACGGGCTGCACTGCTCCCATACCTGACTGTTGACCACCGGATGCTGAAGGCTGATTCATAACAGGCACAAGAACCCTTTTGAGTTTATCAATGTCATTTCTCAATTCCCTTGAGTAGCGGACATTTACAGGATACCGTTCTCTGCCCTCAACAGTAATTGTCAGGTTCATACCTCCAACCGCAGTCTGCACTACCTCCTGTATGTCATCAACATTTATCCCGTATCTTGCGGCTTCTTCCCGCTTGATATTGAAGTCCAGAAAATATCCTGTTGTCACCCTTTCCGCATAAACGCTTCTTGTGCCGGGAATGTCTTTAATGATGTTTTCTAACTCCAATCCGAGTTTCTCTATTTCCTCAAGTCTTGGGCCTAAAACCTTGATTCCTACAGGCGTTCTTATGCCTGTAGAAAGCATGTCAATGCGGGCTTTTATCGGCATTGTGAAGGAATTTGCAACTCCCGGTATGCTCAATGCGTCATTCATCTCATTCTTTAATCCTTCAACTGTCATCCCCTTTCGCCATTCTTTTTCGGGTTTAAGATTAACAACGGTCTCGAACATTTCAAGCGGTGCAGGGTCTGTTGCCGTCTCCGCGCGGCCTGCTTTTCCGAATACCTGCGCAACTTCAGGAATTTTCTTCAGAATCTTATCCTGCAATTGAAGGAGTTTTGATACCTCAGTTATTGAAGCTGCCGGCACTGTAACCGGCATATAAAACAGTGTCCCCTCATAAAGCGGAGGCATGAATTCCGAGCCGAGTTTTATGAATGGATATGCGGTAAGCGCCATGATAATTATTGCACCGACAATAACGCTTTTTTTGAACCTGAGCGCAAGATATGCAACAGGCTCATAGATTCTGTGGAGAATAATGCTTACCGGATTTTTCTCTTCGGGCTTTATCTTCCCTCGTATGAAGAGCGTCATCAACACAGGAGTTAAAGTAATCGCAAGGAAAGACGAGAAGAGCATGGCAAAGGTCTTTGTGTATGCCAGAGGTTTAAATAATCTTCCTGCCTGAGCCTGAAGCGTAAATACAGGCAGAAATCCTACGGTAATTACAAGCAGCGCAAAGAAGAGGGAAGGGCCTACCTCCTTCGCCGCCTCGATAATTATCTCGGTTCTGTTTATCTGTGCTCTCTGCTCTATGCTCTCTGCTCTATGCTCTGCCTCTTCCAGTTTCTTATGGGCATTTTCCACCATTATTATTGATGCATCCACCATTGCGCCGATTGCAATTGCAATGCCGCTCAGGCTCATGATGTTTGAGGTAACGCCAAGGTAATACATGCATATAAATGAGATGATGATTGCAATGGGCAAGGTAAGTATGACAACAAGTGCGCTTGGAAGATGAAATAGAAATACTATGCAGACTGCGCTGACTGCTATGGAGAGCTTTATTATCTCTTCTTTGAGTGTGTCAATGGAGCGGTGTATGAGGTCGCTTCTGTCATAGGTTGTGATAATCTTCATTCCCTTCGGAAGGCTCGGTTCAATGCTGTCCTTAATCTTCTCTTTAACCCTGTCTATGACACTAAGGACGTTCTCGCCGAATCTTACAACTACGATGCCTCCTGCCACCTCGCCTTTTCCGTCAAGCTCTGCAATCCCCCTTCGTATTTCAGGCCCGAGCTGTATATTCGCTATGTCTCTAAGGAATACAGGCGTTCCGGCGCCGCCTGTGCCAACAGGAATGTTTTTCAGGTCGTCAAGCGTTTTGATATAACCTCTTCCTCTTACCATATATTCAATGCCTGAGAATTCAAGCACCCTGCCTTCCACGTCCTTATTGCTTTTCCTGATTGCATCCATCACTGTGGTTATCGGAAGGTTATATGCAAGAAGTTTGTTAGGGTCTATTGTTATCTGATACTGCTTTACGAACCCGCCAATGCTTGCAACCTGAGATACTCCCGGCACGCTCTCAAGGGCAAGTTTTATGTTGTAATCCTGCACAGAGCGGAGCTCTGAGAGGTCGTACCTGCCTGTTTCATCAACAACGGCATAAGAGAATCCCCATCCTACACTGGTTGCGTCAGGCCCGAGCACAGGATTGACTTCAGCAGGGATTTTATTTTTTACTGACTGAAGGTATTCAAGTACCCTGCTGCGCGCCCAGTAGATATCTGTCCCTTCTTCAAAGATTACATAAATAAACGAGCTTCCAAGATAAGAGAAACCTCTTACAACCTGAACCTTTGGCGCTGCAAGAAGCGTTGACGTTATCGGATAAGTTATCTGGTCTTCAACAAGGTCAGGGCTTCTTCCGGGCCATTCTGTATAGATGATTACCTGAGTGTCGCTGAGGTCGGGTATCGCATCCAATGGAGTATTCTTAAGCGCCCAGTATCCCCATGCTAAGAGAAAAAATACCAGCAAAAAGATTACGAATTTGTTTTTTGCGCTTAGTTCTATTATTTTAGCAATCATATCAGTGTTTATGCCCTCCAAGCGGCTTTATCCCTTTTAACTGCGCCTCTGAGTCAATCAGGAAGTTGCCTGACGACGCCACTTTTTCCCCTGCCTTTATCCCTTTGAGCACTTCTGCCATGCCCTCTGCCTTAAGCCCTAACATAACCTCTCTCGGCTCAAAATACCCGTCTCCTTTATCCACATAAACTATCTGCCTTATTCCGGTATCAATTACAGCGCTTTCAGGGATAACGAGTTTGTTGCCTAAATTGATTTTTAACTCTACGTTGGTAAACATCTGCGGTTTAAGCTGCCCGCCCGGATTTGCTATTGTGAATCTTACCTTTGCTGTCCTTGTCTCGCCTGCGAGTGAAGGGTAGATGTAATCAATGGTTGATGAAAATTCCCTGCCCGGGAAATAGCTCAAGCTTATCTTTGCTGTCTGCCCTGTTTTCATCAAATGCACTTCATATTCGTATATGTCCGATACTATCCAGACTGTGGAAAGGTCTGCAATATCAAATAGCTTTTCACCTGACATAACACGCATTCCCTGCAGAGCCGTCTTCTGCACAACATAGCCGCTTGCAGGACTGTATATGGTTAATGTCCTTATCGGTTTTCCGGCCTCTTCAATTTTTTTAATCTGGGCGTCACTTATATCCCATAATCTCAGTCTCTGCTTTGCCGCTTCAATTATTGCTTCGGCATCCTTTGAAAGCATTTTGCCTACGGCGCTGTCTTTGTCTGTGCCAGGTTTTGCCCACTTCAGCACGTTTAAGAATTCCTGCTGCGTGGCGACAAGCTCGGGGCTATAAATCTCTGCCAACGGCTCGCCTTTTTTGACGTACCTGCCTGTGTAGTCAACATGTAGTTTCTCAATCCAGCCTTCGACTTTGGTATTTATAGTCGCAAGCCTTCTTTCATCGTATTCAATGCGGCCAACTGTCCTTATACTTTTCTGCAGGGGTTTCACGGACGCCGCAACTGTTTTTACGCCTATCAACTGTTGTTTTTCAAGAGGGATCTCAACAGTTGGGGCTTCCTCTGTCTGCTCTTTCTCCTGCGCTTCAACCTGAGCCTGAGGCTCTTTACTCTCTGTGGTATGTCCCTGATGTGCAGGAGCAGATGTTTGCACAGATGCCTGAGGTTTGCTTTTTGCAGGGCTTTTCAGGAACTCAGGCTTTAAGAGATAGAATATTAATCCTGTTATCAAAATCAGTCCGATAATGATTATGAGATTTCTTTTTTTCATTTTTATTTTTCTCCCTGATTAACGCTCGCCTCAATTTTGTTCTGAAGAGCAGGGCGGGCTGAGTGCTGATTGTCCGCCCCGGCGGATCCGCCAGAGGCTGGACTGACTGCTGTTATAGCCTCAAGCCGTGCAACTGCCTTTTCCCTTTCTATGAATTGTCCCCAGTATAAAAGCTCATAGTCAATGAGTGATTTCAGCCTTGTTATGACAGTTATTGCCTCTACTTTTCCTGTTACATATCCGGCAATTGCGAGTTCAAAATCCTGATACGCCTTGGGTATAAGGCCATTTTTGTACAGGTCCGTTAATTTTTCTGCGGCCTTAACCATAGAGTAGTTTTCTCTTATATTGGAAGACAGCATTAACTTAACTGCCTCAAGTTCGTGCTTTGCTTCTGAAAGAGCGGACTCTGCTTCAAGCACAGCCATCTTCTGCTTGGTCCTGTAAAATAGCGGGATGTTTATTGTTGTTGTAAGGCTCCACATGTCCTCAAACTCCCCCCTCCTTTTAAAGACACTGCCGGCAAGGGTGAAATCAGGATAGTATTCTTTTTCAGCCATCCTGACCTTTGCCTCTGCCCCTGCTATCATCTTTTCTCTGGACTTTATCAATGGAGAATTTGAGTGCGACATCTTAATAAGTTCAGCAATATTATAGATGTATGAAGTATGGACAGGCTCACCCGGTCTGCCAAGAGGAGAATTGACATCTCTTCCCACAGCCGTGTCCAGCATCGCCTCTATGGATTGCATTTTTTGCTTCAGCATTTCCTCTTTTTCAAGAAGCATGTATTTCTCTGTCTGAGCCATTAACACTTCCTGCTGCGGCGCCATGCCTGATGAGTATCTTGCAATGGCAGCGTCTTCTATCCTTGAAAAGAGCGCAGCCTTATCACGTATGAGGCCGATATTTTTATAGGTAAGGAACAGTTCATAGTAAAGTTCCTTGACCCTTACAATGATTGATAGCCTTGCATAATCAGCTAACGCCGTAAGGCTTTCAGTATCTTTGGAGGCCATCTCTCCCTTCAATGAGCGCTTGCCGGGAAATGGAAACATCTGGGATGCGGAAAACATCCACTGCGCTCCCTGCATATCTCCGTAGGTATATCTATCCCACCCCTCATTTTGATAACCGACCATGAACATCGGGTCCGGAAAGCTCTGCACCTGTGGTATCCTATATTTCGATGTGTTGACCTTAAGATTTGATATGATAAGGTCATGGTTATTTTTCAATGCCTCATCAATAAGGTCCTGAAGATTAAGTTCTCCTGCTGACGCCGTGGTGCAAAAAACAGGGATGATGGCAATGAAAAATCCGAGGTACATTAAAATGTTCCGGACAGCACACACAACAACTGAGCCGTTATTAGTCCGCATGAATCTTTCTGTCATCCTCAGACTGTTATTCATCACTTATTATCTCCCACAGTATAATGCAACATGTTTAGTAATACAACAGACGTGAAATGTGAATATGGCATGAAGATTTCTTGTTGGCTCATTTTTATTTCACGATCGGTACATGTCCCGCCAAATTTTCTTCAATCTCCCTTGAGATATCGATCAACATATCTTTGCCGTCTGATGTGTAATCAGCAGTCTTTATCTCGGTGATTCTTTTCAGCGCCCCGATTACGGCATCGATTTTTGCAGCCTCCTCCCGGATCAGATCTAGGGATTCGATTAAACCAGCATCTGTCGTATGCTTTCTGTAGCGATGTGCAGTCCCCCCGATGACGGTATTCGCATTGAGAAGGTGGTGCGAAAGTGTAATCATGAGTCTTCTGAGCGTCTCGACAGCGGTCTTCCTCTTTTCAGTCTCCATTTCCGCCTCAAAGAGTCTTCTCTTCCGTTCAGAAAGCGCACCGGTCAGCAGACCGACACCGGCCCCGAAGACGGCAAACGCCGATGCCATAAAGGTCATCTCCACTGTAAGGCTTTTGCTGAAGGCTTCAAAAAAGTCTTTGAGATGCAGTTCGTTATGACCCACATCCGCAAGGATATGCGCGATCATTGTGTATGGATGAAAAACAAAGTAACCGGCTACTGCCCCGGAAATGGCAAAGAGCATGTAACGGCAGTGCTGTCTCAATGCCATAACTTTACCTCCTCTCAATGGTCTTCTCATTAATTGTTTAGACCATCATTTCCTATCTTGCATCCACGGTAAACTTCATTGTCGAGATTTTTCCAGCCCTTGTTATCTTTACAGCAACATTCCACGACCCTGCCATCGAAAGGTTCATCTTTGCCTTATATTCATAGCCTTTAAGCTCTGTATCTGTCTTGTAGTTCATTGCAGGCATTCCGGGCATTGCAGGCATGGAATATTCGACCTTCACCTTTGCATCCGTGACATATTTTCCTGATGCATCCTTAATCTCTATCTCAATATTGTTGTCACCGACAACAGGCGGGTTCTTGTCTATCTTTATCTCGACATCGTAATCCCCTGTTTTTTTCTTTACTTCATAATCCTTTGCATATGCTACCCCTGCTATCAGCAATAGTGTCATACCTATTACAACCAATCTTTTCATCTCTTTTCCCTCCTTTATTATGGTTTTAACTCTTTTCACAATAAAGCTTACTATTTAATTGTGAAAAAAATATGAAGTTCCAATGCATACAAAAAATATATACCTATAACTACCTTGCATCAATGTTTTTTGCCATCTCTGTAGTAAAACCACAAAAAACCGCTATAACAGGACAAATCAGACCAAGCAGAATATATACCCGTGAATCGAAGACTATACCAAACACCATAAGCGCTACCACAGCCAGAATCGGAATTAAAGGTATTATTGCTATAAGAATCCCCCTGTTTTTCATATCCTGACTCCTTTTAACAGTGCAGAGTTCGTGACAACTGACAATGAGCTCAATGCCATTGCGGCTGCTGCGATCATGGGGTTAAGAAGTCCAAAGGCTGCAATCGGGATACCCACAGCGTTGTATATAAATGCCCAGAAGAGGTTCTGTTTTATCTTCCGCATTGTTTTCCTGCTGAGTTTTATACCTTTAATGACGTCCATTAAATCATCTCTGACCAGAATGATTCCGCCTGTCTCTTTTGCAACATCAGAGCCGCTGCCTATTGCTATCCCGATATCTGCCTGGGCAAGTGCAGGTGAGTCATTTATCCCGTCTCCCACCATTGCCACAACTTTACCTTCAGCCTGAAGTTCTTTAATGACTTTAGACTTTTCACCGGGCAGGACATTTGCAACAATTCTTTCAATTCCGACTTTAGCGCCAATGGCCCTTGCGGTTTTTTCATTGTCTCCTGTCAGCATTACAACCTGAATACCTTCAGCTTTAAGCCCCTTCACTACACCTTCTGCGTTTTCCTTTAAAGTATCTGCAACTGCAATCAATCCGATAAATTTCTTATCTCTCGCAACAAGCATTACGGTATTGCCCTTTTCTTCAAGCCCTGAGATTACAGTCTCTTTATCCTGTATGCCAATATCAAAATCTTTCATAAGTCTTCTGTTGCCTATCAGGATTTCTTTTCCCTGAGATGTTACTTTAACACCATGTCCCGGGATGGCCTCAAATGCCTCTGCATCCGGTATAGCAAGCCCGGTCATATTCGCCCTTTTTAAAATTGCCTCAGCCAGAGGATGTTCAGAACCTTTTTCTGCAATTGCGGCAAGTTGAATTATTTCACTTTCACTGACGCTATTCACTGACACTATTTCTGTCACCTCGGGTTCACCCTTAGTGAGAGTACCGGTCTTGTCAAACACCACAGTATTCAGCTTCTCGGCCCTTTCGAGATATTCAGCTCCTCTTATGAGTATCCCAAGTTCAGCACCTTTGCCCACCCCCACCATCAATGCAGCCGGTGTCGCTATGCCGAGGGCGCAAGGACAGGCGATTATCAAAACCGCTACAAAAGACAAAAGCGCCATGGTGGTATTTCCGATAAGGACCCATACAATAGCGGACAGAAACGCAACACCGATAACAGCCGGGACAAAAAAGGATGCAACCTTGTCAGCGAGTCTCTGAATCTGTGAAGAGGATGCCTGTGCCTCCTCCACCAGTTTAATTATCTGGCTCAATGTAGTATCAGCGCCAATTCTTGTTGCCCTGAACTTAAAAGAGCCGACTTTGTTTATCGTACCGCCTATCACATCATCGCCTGTCTTTTTTTCAACAGGGACGCTTTCACCGGTCAGCATCTTTTCATCTACGGATGAATGTCCTTCAGTGACAATTCCGTCAGTCGGTATTTTCTCACCGGGCCTTACAACAACTATCTCATCCACCATAACTGATTCGGCAGGTATTTCGGTCTCAACACCGTCTCTTGTAACTTTTGCTGTCTGGGGTTTAAGGTCGAGGAGTTTTCTGATCGCTGCGGAACTCCTCTTTTTGATAATCTCTTCCATGTATTTTCCGAGGAGGACAAAGGCTATGATGATGGCAGATACCTCAAAATAGACATTCTTTTCTTCAACAGGCAGCACGCCGGGAAAGAATACAACAAAGGCGCTGTAAATATACGCAGTGGACGTTCCGAGCGCAATCAGGAGATCCATGTTCGCAACACGGTTTTTGATGGCATGCCATGCCCCGACAAAAAAACCTTTGCCGCCAAAGATCATAATCGGAGTTGTGATGATGAAAAGCCATACGCCCCACGTGAACCATGGCAGCCAGGGGATTGGCACCCATGTGAGAACAGTCGCCCCTGCCGCAAGTCCCAGGAATACAGCTGCCCTGAAAATTGCCAGTGCGAGTACGCCTGTGAGGGCGATGGTGACACGCCTCTTCATTGACTTCAGTTCTGCTTCAGGCGCCTCGAATGTCCTTACGCAGTTTTCACTGCAGAAATAATACGCCCTGCCGCCGACAACTCTCTTAATCGACCTTTCTTTAGGGACGACCATCCCGCAAATAGGGTCCTTTGCCATCTCTCCAATGGCCTTTGATGTGATGGAAATCAGTTCTTTTTTACCGGGCATGGAAACTTTCTTGCCAGTATAAGCCTCAGGGTTTTTGTCAAAGTCCTTTTTGCAGGGCTTTGAACAAAAGTAATAGGTAATCCCATTATAGGACGATGTTGCGACCGCATCCTTATCTTCGATTGTCATCTTACAGACAGGGTCTGTGACTTTCATCTTTCCTCCCCACGCAAAATATTGCAATGTGTTTCATGGTGACCATATCTATATTATTTTTCTTCAATTCATTCTTAAACTCTTTCAAGGCATTATGAATTAATGCCCATGAGCGTCTTTCTTCTTCTCTCCTGCTGCAGGTTCTTTTGGAGAAGCGTTTTTTATTTCAGAACCCGTTTCTGCAATACAGCCATATGCCTTTTTCATCTGATCTATCATCTCCATCTGGGATGCCTCGGTTGCTGTCATGGGGTCTTTAATGTGCACTTCATGCAGTGATATCGCTTTCTTAAGCCACTCTTCCGCACATTTAAGTTTCTTCTGAGAATCATCCATTGTCATCGTACCCATACACATGGACATCATCTTCTGCATCTTTTCCTTCATCTGTCCTATATCCTTCGTCATCTTCTTTTTCTCTTCAGCCTTCAAGCCTTTCATCATACTCTCTTGCATATTCAGCAGCTCCATCATCAGCTGCATCATATCCTTCATCATCATGTTCTGACCCATCATCATCTGCTGGCACATCGGCATCTGTTGTTCCTCACTCATCATCATGCCGCAAGGCTTCATCGCGCCTTTTTGCTCTCCGGACGCAGCGCCTCCCATCATTCCCATCTGCGCGTATGCTGAAGCGCTGAATACAAACAAAACTGCTAAAACAATTGCTAACCTTTTCATATTCATCCTCCTTAACAAGATTTATGACATTTGCAAGACAACCCTTTCTTCTTCGATACCTTTGCTATCTTCCTGCTTTCACCTCCTCGTATAAGTTAGCCTATGCAGAAATCCTTTCCTACACTGAATGAAATCTTTTTCATCAACTCTCCTTCCTGAGTTTCGGTATAAACATAGGCGTCTTCTCAATGTATTTCCTGTGCTCGTCTCCGAATAATACAATCATCTCATTTTCCTCTCTCTTTGACAAGCGGTAATATACAATGCTAAGCACAGGAAACATCAGGGCAGTTATAATCGCAGGCCACTGAATTAACATCCCTTATATGCTCCGTAAAGCTCAAAAAAATTCTCTATTTCTCTCCGCGCCTGCACCACACACATGTACAGTTTTCATGATTGCAGTTCTGGTCTTTTACCCTACTTTCATATTTCCTTTTTGCAAAAGGTAGAAGCAGATGTTTTAAAAAAGAATAGTTATAATGTCTTCTGAGAAAACCACAGGGATTGCCATTGGCAAACTTTTTTGCAAGATATCTGTAACCTGTATGTCCGATCCTTTCGAAAAGATACCTGTTGATAAGAGATGTTTCGAGCATGGGTTTTAGCTCCCTTTTCCAAAGCGTATCATAGTTTGAACCGTCTATCAAACTTTTTGCAGCGAGATAACCGGATAAGATTGCATATCTCATACCGAAGCCCCAGAGACAATCCTGGAACCCTCCTGACTCGCCGACATAGAGTTTCTTATGATGTATCTGTGTATCCCAGATAAAAAAATTCACGTAACATCCAAACTTTCTCTCGTTTTGAATGTCGGGGCTTAATGTGTCTTTGAAAAACTTCAGCATTCTCTCGAAATATTCATTTTCTCTTCTGAATTCCCTGTAAAGAACAGTTACCATTGTTCCATACCCCTGATTCACGAGGATGTATGCGTAACCCTTTGGAGCGATATTGTCATCAAGAACCGCAACCGCCTGATCTTTCATTTTGGTCTCAAATGTTATACCGGCCGCAACAGCATCGGCCCCTTTTGGCCCTGTACCGACAATGGCTTTTCCCTCAAAATTATCAAGGCGATGGTTAAAGAGAATCTCCACGCCCAGCGACAGGGCCTGCTCCTTTAGTCCCATGTCAAGCGTCCCCGGCATAGTGCCCCTTTTGACAAGATAAAAGATCGGTCGTTCTGATTTCATTTCAGACGGTTTCATTTTAGGTGCGTATATGGTTCCCCCATAATATGGAACGCATAGGAAATTTGTCTCGATGCCGATATCTTTGAGTAGCTCCGTAATATCTTTTCCAGAACTCCAATTCTCAAGCCCCTGAAAATCTCCATTCAGGCGATGCCCGACATCAGATGACATCTCATAGACCTTGACAGGGAATCCATGCCTGCGAAGTATGATGGCAGCCGCTAATCCTGCGGGTCCGGCGCCTATTATGTTGATTGTTTCTTTCATCGTATAATTATCCTCTGAGATTAAGAAGATACTGAAGCAGTGAGGCCTGCCGGTCCTCCGCCGATAACTATGAGATCATAGGACGTGCGGGGAAGCGGCTGTTAACAGCCGCTTCCCCGTTATTCTGTTATTTTTCAGTAACTGATATCAACTCTATCTCAAAGATGAGAACTGCATTCGGGCCAATGGCGTTTCCTGCTCCGCGTTCGCCATAAGCAAGGGTTGCAGGGATAAATAGCTGCCATTTTGCCCCTTCTTTCATTAATTGGAGGGCTTCAGTCCACCCGGCAATCACGCTGCCGACTTGAAAATCTGCTGCCTGTCCGCGCTTATAAGAACTGTCAAACTCAGTTCCGTCAACCAAGGTGCCGCGGTAGTTTACTGTTACGGTATCTGTTGCCTTTGGAGTCTTGCCGTCGCCTTCTTTTATAACCTTATACTGCAAACCGCTTGACAGGGTTACCACCCCTTCTTTGTCCTTATTCCCGGCAAGGAAAGCCTCGCCTTCTTTTTTATTTTTTTCTCCGAGCCCTTTTGAACGTTCAAGCTGCTTTGCAATCATCTCCTGCTGAAAAGCCGTCATGGTATCACGGATTTCCTGCTCGGTCATCAAGGGTTTACTGCCTGCAAAAGCATCCTTCAGCCCCCTTGCAAAGGCATCAGGGTTAATATCAACGGATTGCTTTTTCAGATTGTTGCCGATATCAAGCCCGATACTGTAACTCACCTTATCCTTTTGAGTTTTAAGCTCAACCTTTTCAGCGGCAATAGCAATGCCTGCAATGAGCGCCGCGCACAAAATTGTCATAAACCGTAATTTCATATCCTCTCCTTTCCTATGTTAATTTATTTTTGTGCCTGACTGAATCCCGAAGTATAATCTAAAAAGCGTGCCTTCATTTACCTTGCTCCTGACCTCAATCTTTCCTCCCATGATATCAACAAGCTCCTTTACTATCGCAAGCCCAAGCCCTAATCCTTCAGTTCCGGATTCTCCCCTGTAAAACCTGTTGAATATCAGCGGCAGTTCCTTTTCAGATATGCCCTTGCCGGAATCTTTTATCTCTATGAAGAAAGTCCTGCCGTCTATGCCATAGTCAATCCTGACCCCGCCTTTTTCCGTGAATTTGAGCGAATTTGATAATATGTTTCGTATAACCCTTTCAAGTTTTTCAACATCCGTACTGATGGTTAAGCCGCTACTGTTTACTACCGTTATATCAAGCCCCTTTTCCCTGAATGCCGGAAGCATATCATTGCTGAGCCCGGACAGAAACTCTTTAAGGTTTATCTCCGTCATTTCTCCTTTTGTGAAAAAGCTTGCTTCAGCAGCAGTTATGTCTTCTATGCCTTTTACAAGTTTTATCAGCCTGTCAATTTCATTTCTTATATTTTCAAGCCCTTTCCCTTTGTCTATTATTCCGTCACCTATTGCCTCTGCATGGGTTTTAAGTATTGTCAAAGGTGTTCTCAGCTCATGTGCGATATTGGAAAGGAGGTGCTTTCTCAGCTTTTCTTCTCTCTGCAGAGACTCTGCCATTTTATTAAACGTCCCGGACAACTCCCCCACCTCGTCATGGGAATTAATATTCGTTCTTGGAGTGAAGTCTCCCTTTGAAATCTTTTCTGCCGCTTTTTTCAGGTTCATTATGGGCTTTGAAAGGTACAAGCTCAGGAGAAGCGCTATAAACAAAGCGCCACCTCCCGCGATAAGAAACGAGACCAGGATAAAACTTTTTGTCCTTTGCTTGAATATTTCCTCTTTCTCTTTCAATTTCTGCTTCTGGAAAGGCATTGACAGAAGTGTTCCTACCTGCTTGCCTTTTACGTAAAGCGGATGTTCCGTGAATTCCCCTTTTGTTTCGTGCGTATGTATATGGAAGTGCTCTGCCATCCGCAATTTCATGGATTCGGAAAGAGATCCCTGTACCTCGTGTGATGAAATAACCGCCTTCCCTGTATTATCAAGAACTTTCACATTAAGCCCGAGCATCATGGCCCAGTGAATGGATTCAGAGAGCAGTCCATTGTCCCACTTCCCGTCAGAGTAACTTCCCTCAACAGATGCAAGGACCCAGTAGAACTGATCGTCCTTAACACCGCTGACATAATTATCAAAGTCTTTCATTATCAGCCACTGGAAGATAAAATTAGAAAGAAGAGCGGTGAGTATTGCTGCTATGAAGGCAAGGAAAATTTTAGTTTTCATTTCAGATTATAAACAGTATTATCTTTCCCAAAGTTTATTATCAACGGTGTCTGCTGATGGCCTGTCTTTTTTGATATCTCTGTTGTGGTTGCTTTTGAGTATTCTCCGAGTTCTACAAGGCTTATCTTGTTGTCTTTGTTTTTGTCGGCGTTCCTGTTGTTGTTTAACCCGTCAAGTAAGGTATAGGTAAATAGGCCGTTCCCCTGATATCCATCCATTGCCGCCTCTTTTGAGTTGGCTGATGCATATATATGTAATCCCATCTTCTTTGCCAATACTGACATCCTCGCATCATATAGTCCGCTTACTATGTAGTCAACCCCTCCTGCGTGGCAGGTGTCGAATATAAATAGCTGAGAAAGGGATTTTATCTTTTTGGATATTTCTACTATTTCGTTTGAGCTTATGAGGTTATTTTCATTTACCTTTCCGTCATATTCATGTGTAAGCATGTAGTACTGGTTTTGAAGGAGAATCCCATGTCCCGCTACAAAAAGGACAAAGCTGTCTGTTAGTTTGATTATCTTTGAAAGCTCGTTTATCTTGTTTGTTATGTTTGCCTTGTTTGCTTCTGTGTTGGTTATGAGCTGATAGTGTATGTTATGGGGTTTATATAATGTCTCTGCCTGTTTAAGAATCTTATCTTCTATGTCTTTTGAGTCTTTTACTGCGTATTTGAGGTTTATTGTACTGTCCTTGTATTGGTCTATGCCTATTGAAAGGATGTAAAGATGCGGTTCTTCCTGTTTTATTGTTGAATTGAACTTGGCTGTCTGCATGTAGCCCTGGACTGTGTTGTCTTTATTAAATGCTGTTATGCTTATCTCGTTTTCCCCTGATATTGCATCTATCTCTTTGCAGTCATTAAAAACTTCTCCTTTTGATTTGGTTGTTACAGGACTTATCTCTGTCTTTTCTTTTATCTTTACGCTTCTCATGTCTTCGTAGATTGTTTTGCTGTTTATAGCGATTAACTGGGTTTTGTCTGATGTTGTCTTTGCCATGTCTTTGTAAAAGCCGTCTGATTCTATGAGCTTTCCGTTGTGGAATAGCCTTACTTCTCCAATGCCTCCTCCTGTGCTTTTGGCCTGATAGCAGACTTTGACTTTTGGGTCATTGGTTGTTGACGGAAGAGAGCTTATCTCAACAGTTGGCGGCGGGCTCTTGATTGCATCTTTCATCGTGATTGTGATTAAATCTTTTATATCCTGTCCCTGGAGTTTTGCGGCTACTATGTCAGGACGGTAGAAAACATCATAGAAACTTTCAACGCTGTAAGAGGTCTCTCCTACTTTAACGCTCAGGTACTGAGCGCCTTTTTCAGAAGAGTTGTAGTAGCCTTCGCTTGTTATCGTGAGCCATTCGCCGTCGTCAAAGCCTATCAGTACCACTACTTCCTCTCCGGTCTTAGCATCGTAAATCCTCACAGCAGCGTCGGTCGAGTCAAACAGGACATGTCGTCCATTAGGATGATACGCCGCTGAACCAAGATTTGTGCCGCCCATCGTGAGGCTATATGACGCTGAATCAGGAAAGTCAGTCAGACTCTCTCCAGTCTTAATATCAAATATCTTTGCCGGCATACCGTAGATAAGCACGTGCCTGCCATCAGGAGAAAAAGAGACCGTTTTGGACGAAAAATACCAGCCAAGCAAGCTTTCAAAACCTGAAAAAACTTTGGCCTCAACACCTTTCTCTATATCCCAGAGTATCACATTGCCGTCTTGAATGGAATTTGTCATGGCATACTTGCCGTCTGGAGAAAATTCGATAGAGTTAATCCCTCCAAACATCGAACCGGATTTATGCCCGTGAAATTGTTTAACCTCCCTGCCGGTCTCGACATCTAACAACCGGACTATGCCATCAGGCCCTCCTGAAAGGACATATTTATTATCGGGAGAGAAAGTTGCAACTAACCACTTGTAAGGGGCCATGAGGGGTGGGTTGTAGCTTTCGAGAGTCAATGTCTTGGTCAAGTTCCATGTCTTGGCATCAAAGATATAGATACTGGTCCAGTCAGCAGCAAGGAAATACTTCCCATCATTAGAAAAGCTGATGCTATTGAATCCATTCCCCCGAAAGCCTTTAAAGCGCTCAAATGTTTTGTATATGCGGCCTGATGCAATTTCCCATATTTGAAGAGGGGGAAACACCTTTTTATCAAGGAGGCCGGGCGCAGGCATAAATCCACCTGTAATAGCATATTTATTATCAGAAGACATGGCAGCCGATATAATCATACCAGATGCATTCATCTTTGAAACCTGTTTCCCCTGCGTCAGGTCCCATAGTCTGAGCGAGGATTTTCCGGTGCCATATCCTCCTTTCATCATTGACCAGGCACCGTTATCGCCCGTCAAAAGATATTGCCCATCACGAGAAATCGTAAGCGCCTCTATGCCAAGGGCCTCTTGGTTCAGCGCCATTCTCATATCGCTCTGCTTCAAATAAATCTCAGGAATATTCGTTGCACACGATGCAAGAAACAGCATTGAAAGAATAGATAAGATTCTCGGCACGGTCATTTTTTTGAATATTTTCATTTCACCCTCCATAATTCATCAATCCGCCACTCCAATAAATTTATATCCCGCCCCATAAACCGTCTTTATGAACATGGGGTTTTGAGTATCATCTTCTATTTTATGTCTTAAGTTTTTTATATGCGCATCAATGACCCTGTCATAGCCTTCAAAATCATATCCCTGAACTATGTTCACGAGCTGCTCTCTGCTGAAGACTATATTAGGCCTCTCCGCAAGGCCAAGCAATATCCTGAATTCAGTGGCTGTGAGCGGTATCGCCTTATCTCTTTTTTTAACCTCCATTGCGCTGGTATCAATCTTTAATGCACCCTCATTAAATGAAAGGCTCTTCCTCTCTCCCTTTTTTGTCCGCCTGAGATGCGCCTTCACCCTTGCGACAAGCTCGCGGGGACTGAATGGTTTCACAACATAGTCATCGGCTCCCATTCCAAGGCCCTTTACGCGCTCATCTTCTGAGCTTTTTGCAGTAAGCATTATTATCGGGATATCAGAGGTCTTTCTTATTGTGCTGCATATTTCTTCGCCATCAATGTCAGGAAGTTTAAGGTCGAGGATTATGAGGTCGAATCTATCTTTTATTAATTTAAGGGCTTCTTTTCCCGTCTCTGCAACTGTGACATTAAACCCATCCCTTTCGAGATATGACTTTACAATATCCGAAATCTTCTTTTCGTCTTCGATGATAAGGATTTTTTCTGCCTCGGCGGATCTTCGATCGCTACTCATAACTCTCCAAAACAGCAGGCAAGGCATTGTGTTTGAGCGGTTTTATTTTGCCGATATTCAGACAGGAGGCATATAAATATAAAGAGGTAAAATACCTCGGAGCGAAGCGAGAATGA
>Ga0265296_1001921_pt1 | contig 22071 bp, 22 predicted proteins | sample MunlanPumphouse1_FD_189073 | JGI IMG/M metagenome (GOLD analysis project Ga0265296, IMG submission 189073) | Groundwater microbial communities from a municipal landfill in Southern Ontario, Canada - Pumphouse #1 | ecosystem: Environmental > Aquatic > Deep subsurface > Groundwater | place... | reverse complement strand
TCCCGCGTCGCCGCACGGCTCCTCGCCCTCGCAGCCGGAATCTGGCACAACTGGCTCATCGGAGCACCCGTCAAACGCTCACTCATCGCCTACGACCACTAAACCCAATCGGACTCACTCATCTAGAGGGCTGGTTCCGAAGCGTTCGACGTCCACAATGTAAGTGTATTTGGATCTACCTACATTATGGGCATGAGATTGAAAGTGGACGGGGGATCTAGCGAGGACATTGAAAGCGGACGCAGGTTCGCCGATAGTTCGGATCCACAACTGTAAGCCTGTGTCCGGTGGTGCCCGCACAGCAGGCCGGAGGCCAGCCTTGAATGAGTATAGAAAGTTCTCACGTTCTTGAAGGTGGCGGCCTTGAGCACGAGTGCTGCCGGTGTGCGAGGAACGGCGATCTGAACGTCGTGGCCGTCGGTTTCACGATGTAGATGTCGGGATCCTGCAGCGCGAGCGTGGCACCAGGGGCGCGCATGATGGGGCGCGACATCCATCTCTCGGGGCCTGCCAGGTTGGTGACCATGACGTCGACGATATCTTCGCCTCGAGCGAATCTGTGGAAGGGGCCACGGGGCTCCACGGGACGCATGCCCAGGCGCTGGAGCGGTCCGGCCACAGCGCTGACGTCGGCGGCGATTGCTTCGAGGTTCAGGAGTATGTCGACGTCCGTCAGGCGATGTTCGTCAACCATTGCGCCCTCATCTGCCCCAGTGCGTCGATTCCGACTGATCGGACGCGCGTAGACGTCGATCGGAAGCAGTCTGCTGCGACGAGCGCGACGGGCGTCTCCTGCCAGGGGAACGCATCGTCGCGAATCCGGTAGACGAAAACGTCACCAGTCGAATCCTCGACGAGGCGCGCAGCGCTCGTAAGCGCACGAAGTGAGCCGCCGCTGCGAACATATCCATGGAGACCGCGGGCACCGGCGTGCAACTGCCGCCCCGGCTCGGTAGTGATCCGATCGATCGCGCTCTCCCCGGTAAGCGTGAGGTGCTCGGCCACGCGCTCCATCCACTTTGTGGAGTATCGGCGAACCGTGATCGCCTGGCCTATCTTCGCCGCGAGCTCGTCGGTGCTGGTACGCATGATTAGACCGGTGTCACGCGTGCCGAGCCGGCCGCCGTCCGAGAGCGCACCCATGATGCGACGGATGGTTGCCGCGGTCCATGGTCGTCCTGCTGAAACGCCGAGTGATGCTCGCGCGGCAACCGACGTCTCGTCGACGAGCCAGGTGCGCCCCACGCGTCTGCCTTCGAGTTGTTCGTCGTGGAGCAGGGAAAGTACTCGCTGCGCTCGCTCAACGACCAGCCGGAACAGTCCCAGAGAAAGGTGCGGAAACCGGCACCCATCAGGGCAAAGCAAAACCCCCGCCATGTTAGAAGCTAGGCGAGGGTTTCTAGGATGACTGTAACGGTCACCTTGTGGCTCCGACGGGCGTCGATCCCGTGACCTCACGATTTTCAGTCGTGCGCTCTACCAACTGAGCTACAGAGCCATGCGGCAAATCGTAGAACTGCCGCAACCTAGACGAAAGGCCCTCTTCGAAAAAAGGGCCCGTCGCTTAGAGCGACCCTGACGGGACTTGAACCCGCGACCTCCGCCGTGACAGGGCGGCACGCTAACCAACTGCGCTACAGGGCCATGCTTTTAAATTGTATCGGACGGAGTGACCCCAACGGGATTCGAACCCGTGCTACCGCCGTGAAAGGGCGGCGTCCTAGGCCGCTAAACGATGGGGCCGAAGGGTGTCCCGGGGGACTTCCTTGCCGACGCTCAAGCATAAAGGATGATCTGACCAAAACGCTAATCGAGGGCACGCAGCCTTTCCGCCCGGGCGTTTCGGCAGGATGATCGACGGCACCTGCCCTTCACGGCATCCCAATTTGCTGTTGCGGATGTTGAAGATGTTGCTACTGTGGCATGAGTGAAACCTGTGGAAGGGGCCACGTGAACGAGCAGTCCGCGATGGATGCTGCGCGCGAAGCGGGAGACTCGTGCGGCTGCGCACCGAGCCTCACCGAGCGGCGCACCTTCTGGCAGAAGAGCACTCTCACCCGGCGCAACGCCCTCGGGCTCGGCGTCCTCAGCGTCGCAGCGATCAGCGCCTTCGGCATCGGCTCCGGCGTCAACGCCGCCTACGCCGCCTCGTACCCCAGCTGGGACGATGTCCAGCAGGCGAAGAACAACGAGGCAGCGAAGGCCGCCGAGATCACGCGCATCCAGAACCTCATCAATGCGCTGACCCAGAAGGTCGCCGAGACCCAGGCAGCGGCAAAGACGGCCGGCGACGAGTATTACGCCGCACAGCAGGCGTTCTTCGACGCGATCACGAAGGCCGATGAGCTCCAGGCGCAGGCCGACACGCAGGCGAAGATCGCAGACGAGTCCGCCACCAAGGCAGGGCAGGTAGCCGCACAGCTCTACCGCAACGGCGGCGACGACACCGCCCTCGAGCTCTTCTTCGCCGGATCCGCAGCCAACGCCGATCAGTTGCTCTCCAAACTCGGCACGATGGACAAGCTTCTCGACTACAACCAGTCCGTCTACGACGATGCTGTCGCGGCCCGCAACTCCGCGCAGTCGATCAGCGACCAGGCGCAGGTCGCACGCACAGAGCGCGACCGACTGCAGAAGGTGGCCGAAGAGAAGATGATCGCCGCTCAAGCGGCGGCCGAAGCGGCTCAGGCCGCGCTCGATGAGCAGACGGCCTACCTCTCGACGCTCGAAGCACAACTCGCAGCGCTCCAGGACACGACCGCGAAGACCGTCGCGGACTACCAGGAGGGCGTGCGCGTCGCCGAGGAAGAGCGCAAGGCTCGAGAAAAAAAGGCCGCTGAAGAGGCTGCCGCTGCCGCTGCAGCGGCCGCCGCAGCTGCGGCCGCCAACAACAACAACGGCGGTGGCGGAGGAGGCGGCGGTGGCGGCGGCGGCGGTGGCGGCACCGGAGGTTGGACGCGCCCGCACGACGGACGGCGCAGCTCGGGCTACGGCGCGCGCCTGGTCCAGTGCGGCAACAGCTACTGCTCCAGCGGATTCCACTACGGCGTCGACCTCGCCAACGGTTGCGGGGCGCCGATCTTCGCGGCCAACGCCGGAACCGTCGACTATGCCGGCTGGAACGGCGGATACGGCAACTACGTGCGTATCCAGCACGGCGGCGGCGTCGGCACCGGCTATGCCCACATCAACTCGCTCGCGGTGCGCAACGGTCAGTGGGTCGAGTCCGGTCAGGTCATCGCCTATGCGGGCAACACCGGGAACTCCTTCGGCTGCCACCTGCACTTCGAGGTCTACATCCGGGGCGGATACACCAACCCCATCGACTTCATGGCGGCACGCGGCGTTTCGGTCTGAGGTCGAGCACGAAGAAGCCCTCGGCCGCCGTGAAGGCCGGCCGAGGGCTTCTGACGTCGACTCGGCTCAGTGAGCGGTTTCGCCGGCACGAACGATCGCCTCATCGAGGATGCGCTGCGCCTCGGCTGCGTCTCCCCAGGCGTCGACCTTGACCCACTTGTCGGGCTCGAGGTCCTTGTAGTGCTCGAAGAAGTGCTCGATCTCCTTCTTCGTGTACTCGGCGAGGTCGCCGATGTCCTGGATGTGCGCCCAGCGCGGGTCCTTCGACAGCACGGCGACGAGCTTGTCGTCTCCGCCGGCCTCATCGCTCATCTTCAGCACTGCAACGGGACGGACCTCGACGACGACACCGGGGAACAGCGCCTGGTCGAGCAGCACGAGCACGTCCAGCGGATCGCCGTCTTCGCCCAGGGTGTTGTCGAAATAGCCGTAGTCGGCGGGGTAGCCGAAGGTCGTGTAGAGCACGCGGTCGAGGTGCACTCGCCCGGTCTCGTGGTCGACCTCGTACTTCACGCGGCTGCCGCGCGGGATCTCGATGACGGCGTCGTGTGCGCCCATGCGTGTGCTCCTCAGGAAAAGACGGGTGGATGCCGGAGACCAGCCTACCTGCGCAGTCGCTCGAGCAGTTTCTCCAGGGGACTCGAGAACGCGAGAAGAAGCAGCGCGTAGTAGCCGACGATGTGCACCCACGCGGCGATCGGCAATGCGATGCAGAACAGGATGATCGCCGCCACATCCGCGATCGCGCCGCGTCGAAGCCGCTCCGCAGTGAAATCGGCGAGATCGGGATGCCGCAGCAGGTACAGCTTTCCCGCGAGGGTCGCCGCCTGGGTGAGGATCAGCGTCCCGATGTACAGCAGCGCCTGCAGCGGGTCCGTGTCCATCTGGCCGAGCATCGCCGTCGGCACCGGCAGCCACACGATCGTCAGCATCCACGCGGCATTGATGAACAGCAGTGGTGAGGTGACATGAAGAACGCGTTCGTACTGCCGATGATGCTCCATCCAGAACAGCGCGATCAGCACGAAGCTGAGGAGGAAGCTGACGATCTGTCCGCGGTGCCCGGCGAGGAACGCCCCGGTGCTGGTGCCGTCGTTCGCCGCTTCGGCCACCGATTCCAGCAACGGCAGGATCAGCAGCGTCATCGCGATCGCCACGACGGCATCGACGAAAGCCTTCAGCCGCTCGGGAGCGAAGGTCTGGGCAGTCACAGGCTCAGACTAGAGCCGCGCAGGATGCCGCGGGTAGGAGATTCGCGGTGCCGTACCGTTGGCGTGTGCCTTCACTGTCGCCCGCCATCGCCGAAATCCGCCTCGCCGTGCGCACTGCCCTGGCCGAGTTGCCGGAGCGGTCGACCATCGTGGTCGCGCTCTCCGGCGGTGCGGACTCCCTGGCACTCGTCGCCGCGACGGCGTTCGAAGCGCGCGCACGCGGGATGCAGGTGGTCAGCGCGACGATCGATCACGGGCTGCAGGAAGGGTCAGCGGATGCCGCGGCCGCGGCCGCAGCGAAGGCCGGGGCCCTCGGCATCCGCTCTGCGATCGAACGCGTCGATGTGCGCCACGATGCAGACGGCCCCGAGTCCGCGGCGCGCGACGCGCGCTACGCGGCGCTGCGTCGTATCGCGGACGGAGAACGTGCTGCCGCCGTGCTTCTGGGCCACACCCTCGACGATCAGGCCGAGACCGTTCTGCTGGGGCTGGCGCGCGGCGCCGGCGCGGCGAGCCTGCAGGGGATGTCGCCGAACCGCGTCGACGACGAAGGGCTGATGTGGGTTCGTCCGATGCTCGGCGTGCGGCGTGAGACGACGCGCGCGTTCTGCGCAGCATCCGATCTCGTGCCGTGGGAAGACCCGCACAATCTCGACGACCGGTTCGCGCGGGTCCGCGTGCGCGAACGTGTGCTTCCCGTGCTCGAGAGCGAACTCGGTCCCGGTATCGCCAAGGCACTCGCGCGCACTGCTGAACAGCTCCGCGAGGATGCCGAGGCGTTCGACGAGATGATCCAAGAGACCATCGAAGACATCGTCGAGCACGCAGAAGCAGGCATCTCCGTCAGCGTCGCCGCGCTCGCCGCCAACCCCGCGGCGCTGCGCAATCGCATCATCCGCCTCGTCGCGCGCAGCGAGTTCGGGGCGAGCCTCACCCGTATCCAGACGTTGGAGGTCGCGCGTCTCGTCACCGACTGGTCCGGCCAAGGACCGATCGATCTGCCCGGCTGCGCGGCTGCCCGCGCCGGAGGACGCATCGTCTTCACCGCGCGTTAGGGACGTTTCGACTCGCTGCGCTCGCTCAACGCGTTTCGTCTTCGGCGGCTCCGCCACCTGCGCTCAACGGCCCGCAGGTCCTGCCGCCCCGCCCCCGCTCAACGGCCCGCAGATCCGCCGCCCCGCCTGCGCTCAACGGCCCGCAGGTCTGCCGCCCCGCCCCCGCTCAACGACCCGCAGATCTGTAACCGCCCCCGCTCAACGGCCCGCAGGTCTGCCGCGCCGCCCCGCTCAACGGCCCGCAGTGGGCTGCGCTGCGGGCCGTTGAGCGAGGGAGCGGAGTGACCGCGACGAAACGGGTTGAGCGAGCGCAGCGAGTCGAAACCTACTTCTTCCCGCCGAACAGCCCGCCCAGCAGATCTCCGATCCCACCACCGCCGGAGGACGAACCGCCACCGAGGATCCCGCCGAGCAGATCGCCGATCCCACCGCCGGAGCCGTCCTTTTCGCCGCCGCCGATCAGTCCTCCGATGAGGTCGCCGATGCCGCCTCCGGATTCCGCGCCGTCCGCGGTCGTCGACTTCTCCTTGTTCTTGTTCGCGATCAGACCCATGATGATCGGCGCGAGGATCGGGAGGAGCTTGCCGAAGTCGATGCCGGCGGTCTTGTCCGACGAGTTCAGCTTCGACGTCACTTCCTGCTTCTGGTCGCCCAGAACGTGCGTGACGATCTTGTCGCCGTCGGCCTGATCGACCTCGTCCACGGTGGAGACGCCGGCCCTGCCCTCGTGCTTGCGCAGTGCGTTCTGGATCGCCGCGGAGCCTTCCTCGCTGGCGGCGTTCTTCGCCAGCCCACCGAGCAGCACTGCGCCGCCCTGCTCGACCGCGGCCTTCGCGACGTCGGGCGAGACGTTGAGCTTCGCCGCGATGTCATCGATCGGCACCTGCTTGAGGATGTCGTCAAGAGCCATGAGATTCCTTCCTTCGGCGGCGTCCGCTCGCCTCACCGCTCACAGTAGTGCGCGCGCACAGGATCGTGTCACTAAAATCGATGCATGCGCGCGGCTGAGATCCAGGACGACCTTTCCGAAATCCTCGTCACGGAGGAGGAGATCAAAGCGAAGCTCGCTGAGCTCGCCGCGCAGGTCGCGAAGGACTACGAGGGCAAGGATCTGCTGCTCGTCGGCGTGCTGAAAGGCGCGATCATGGTGATGGCCGATTTCGCGCGAGCGCTGCCGTTCCACGCCCCGATGGACTGGATGGCGGTCTCGAGTTACGGTTCCAGCACGAAGTCCAGCGGTGTGGTGCAGATCCGCAAGGACCTCGACACCGACCTGCACGGCAAGCACGTGCTGATCGTAGAGGACATCATCGACTCCGGCCTCACGCTGAGCTGGTTGCTGGAGAACTTCGAGTCCCGCGGCCCCGAGTCGATCGAGGTGCTGGCGCTCCTGCGCAAGCCGGACGCCGCCAAGGTCGAGATCGACTGCAAGTACGTCGGCTTCGACATCCCGACCGAATTCGTCGTCGGCTACGGCCTCGACTTCGACGAGCGTTACCGCAACCTGCGCGATGTGGCTGTGCTCGCGCCGCACGTCTACAGCTGACTTGCGACGTTTCGACTCGCTGGCGCTCGCTCAACGACCCGCGGGCACCGCGGCGTACGCCGTGGGCGAATCCCAGCGGAACGTAAAGTACGGCGCGATACGCTGAACGGATCATGGACGTGAAGAAGATCACCCGGAATCCACTGGTTTATGTGGCGCTGATCGGTGTTTTGCTGTTCGGCGGGTTCCTGCTGATCTCGAACCTCGGCGCCCCCAAGACGATCACCACCCAGCAGGGCCTCGACCTGCTGGCCGGCGAGACGGTCACGGAGGTGACCAACACCGACGGTGACCAGCGTGTCGACATGACTCTGTCGAAGGCGTTCGAAGACTCCAAGACCGTGCAGTTCTACTATGTGGACGCACGTGCAGACGAGGTCGTCGAGGCCGTCACCTCGGCCGACCCGAAAGACGGCTTCAACGACGTCGTCCCCCGCGCCACGTGGTTCGACGGCTTCCTCTCCCTTCTTCTTCCGCTCGTGCTGCTCGGCCTGCTGTTCTGGTGGCTGCTCTCTTCGATGCAGGGTGGCGGCGGCAAGGTCATGCAGTTCGGGAAGTCGAAGGCCAAGCTCGCCAACAAGGAGACGCCGACGGTCACGTTCGCCGATGTCGCCGGTGCGGATGAAGCCATCGAGGAGCTCGAGGAGATCAAGGACTTCCTCCAGAACCCCGCGAAGTTCCAGGCGATCGGCGCCCGTATCCCGAAGGGCGTGCTTCTGTACGGCCCTCCAGGAACCGGCAAGACCCTCCTCGCCCGCGCGGTCGCCGGTGAGGCAGGCGCCCCGTTCTACTCCATCTCCGGCTCGGACTTCGTCGAGATGTTCGTCGGCGTCGGCGCCTCCCGCGTGCGCGACCTGTTCAATCAGGCCAAGGAGAACGCCCCCGCCATCATCTTCATCGACGAGATCGACGCGGTCGGACGTCACCGTGGCGCCGGTATGGGCGGCGGAAACGATGAGCGCGAGCAGACGTTGAACCAGATGCTCGTCGAGATGGACGGCTTCGACCCGAACGCGAACGTCATCGTCATCGCGGCGACCAACCGCGCCGACATCCTCGATCCCGCGCTGCTGCGACCAGGCCGATTCGATCGGCAGATCGGTATCGACGCCCCCGACCTCAAGGGCCGCCTGCACATCCTGCAGGTGCATGCCAAGGGCAAGCCGCTCGCGAAGAGCGTCGACCTCGACGTCGTCGCCCGCAAGACTCCCGGCTTCACCGGCGCCGACCTGGCGAACGTTCTCAACGAGGCGGCTCTGCTCACCGCGCGCTCGAACGCGCAGCTCGTCGACAACCGTGCCCTCGATGAGGCCATCGATCGTGTCATCGCGGGCCCGCAGCGCCGCACGCGCGTGATGAAGGACCGCGAGAAGCTCATCACCGCGTACCACGAGGGCGGACACGCGCTCGCGGCGGCGGCGATGAACTACACCGATCCCGTGACCAAGATCACGATCCTGCCCCGAGGCAAGGCTCTGGGCTACACGATGGTGATGCCGCTCGACGACAAGTACTCGGTCACGCGCAACGAACTGCAGGATCAGCTCACCTACGCCATGGGCGGTCGCGTCGCCGAGGAGCTCGTCTTCCACGACCCGACCACCGGCGCCTCGAATGACATCGAGAAGGCGACGAGCATCGCCCGCAAGATGGTCATCGAGTACGGCATGACCACCGATCTCGGACCGGTCAAGCTCGGGTCCGAGGGCGGCGAGCCCTTCGCAGGTCGCGATATGGGCCGCGGCCGCGAGTATTCGGAGACGATCGCCGAGCGCGTCGACGGCCAGGTGCGCGCCCTCATCGAGCAGGCGCACGATGAGGCGTACCAGGTGATCAGCGACAACCGTGACATCCTCGACCGTCTCGCCCTCGCGCTTCTCGAAGAGGAGACCCTCGACCACAACCGGATCGCGGAGATCTTCACTGAGATCCGCAAGCTCCCGGAGCGGCCCCTGTGGCTCTCCAGCAGCGAGCGCCCGGTGTCGGATCGTCCGCCGATCGATGTGCCCACTCGTGTGATCCCGGTGGATGCCGCAGCCTCGGTGGACGGCTCGGCGGATGCCACGGCATCGCGCAGCCAGGTCGGCAACGCGCCCGCATCCGGGCAGGCCCGGCCGGCGACGGCCTGATCGTGGCCGTCGACCCGGCGCGTGTCGAACGGCTGACCCGAGAGCTCCTCGAGGCGATCGGCGAGGACCCGGAGCGCCCAGGGCTCAGACAGACGCCGGCGCGCATGGCAGAGCTGTATGCAGAGTTCTTCGCCGGCGTCGGTGAGGATGCTGCGGCGCCTCTCGCCCGCACGATCAGCGTCGCCCGAGGCCCGGCCCCCGAGACCCTGCCGTCCGGCGCGGTACTGCTGCGCGACATCCGCTTCCGCTCGGTCTGCGAGCATCATCTGCTGCCGTTCGCGGGGCACGCGCACATCGCGTACCTGCCGGGCGAGCAGGTCGTCGGACTGGGTGCGCTGGTGCGAGTGGTCGAGATCCTCGCCGCCCGCCCGCAGGTGCAGGAGCGCCTCGGGGAGCAGATCGCAGACACGATCGCGGAAAACCTCGACACGCGCGGCGTTCTCGTCGTGCTCGACGCGTCGCACGGCTGCGTCACGATGCGCGGTGGGCGTCAGAGCGAAGCTTCCACGCTCACGATCGCGGCACGCGGAGAGTACAGCGAGCCCGTCGCGCGACAGGAGATCATCGCGCTGATCGGCGGCACGTCGACCGCGGGGTTCGAGGGCGGACGATGACCGGCATCTGGGGCATCGTCAACGTCACACCCGATTCGTTCAGCGACGGCGGCCGCTACATCGACCCGGAACGCGCGATCGCCCACGGGCTCGCGATGCGCGATGCCGGTGCGAGCGTGCTCGACGTCGGCGGCGAGTCGACCAGGCCGGGTGCCGAACGCGTCGACGCGGCGGTGGAGCAGCAGCGCGTGCTCCCGGTGATCGAGGAGTTCGCCGCTCGCGGCATCCCGGTGAGCATCGACACGCTCAACGCGTCGACGGCGGCTGCTGCCGTGCGAGCGGGCGCGCGGATCGTGAACGACGTGTCGGGCGGACTCGCCGACCCCGAGATGTTCAGCGCCGTCGCCGAGTCCAGCGCGGATCTCGCGATCGGGCACTGGCGGGGCCCGTCCGATGACATGTATGCGAAGGCCGAGTATCACCGGGCATCTCGTGAGGTCGCCGGCGAACTGCGCGAGCGCGTCGGCGAAGCAGCGGCGGCGGGCATCGCGCCCGCACGTCTGATCGTCGATCCCGGCATCGGGTTCGCCAAGGCGGGCGCCCAGAACTGGGACGTGCTGCGCGGACTCGACGACATCACCGCTCTCGGCCATCGTGTGCTGATCGGTACGTCGCGCAAGCGATTTCTGACCGAATCCCTTCGACAGGCTCAGGGACCGGATCGCGAAGCGGACGTCGAGGTCGACGAAGCGCGCAAGGACCTCGCCACGGCCGTGACCAGCGCGCTCGCCGTTCGCCACGGCGTGTGGGCGGTGCGTGTGCACGACGTCGCGGCGACTCGCGATGCCCTCGCGATCGCAGAGGCCTGGGAAGGTTGACCATGCAGAACTTCGACGAGATCCGGCTCACCGGACTCACCGTCTTCGGACGCCACGGCGTCTTCGCGCACGAGCGTGAGAACGGTCAGGAGTTCACGATCGATCTGCGCCTGCGTCTCGAATTGGCGGATGCCGCGGCATCCGATGACGTGGTCGACACGGTCCACTACGGAGAGCTGGCAGAGCAGGTCGCCGCGGTGGTGGCAGGTGAGCCGGTCAATCTCATCGAGACACTCGCTCAGCGCATCGCCGACGTCGTTCTCGCAGATCCGAGGGTGCAGCAGGTCATCGTCACGGTGCACAAGCCGCACGCGCCCATCGAGCTGACCTTCTCGGATGTGTCGGTCACCATCACCCGCTCGCGCCAGGGAGCGTCGCAGTGATCCGCAAGCCGCCGCCTGCCCGTCCGGACCCGCGCCCCGGCCGTGACGCGGCGAACGCCGTCGTCGCGCTCGGTGCGAACCTGGGCGACCGTCGTGAGACCATCCGCCGCGCGGTGGAGCGGATCTCGAGGCTCCCGCTCGTGGATGAAGTGCGGCTGTCCGAACTCCACGAGACCGTCGCGGTGCGGCTGGACGGCCCCGATCCCGACGCACCCGTCTACGTCAACGCTGTCGCGATCGTCTCCACCCGCCTCGCGCCCGAGGTGCTGATGGGCATGCTGCATGCGATCGAAGAGGAGCACGGGCGCGAACGCCGCGAGCGCTGGGGCGATCGAACGCTCGATCTCGATCTGATCACCTACGGCGACATCGTCTCGGATGACCCGCGATTGCTGTTGCCCCACCCGCGCGCTGCGGAACGACTGTTCGTGCTCGATCCGTGGCTCAGCGTCGACCCGGACGGCGAGATCCCCGGGCGGGGCCGTATCGCCGACCTCGCGGCTGGCCTGCGGGCGGATGCTGCGGGCGAAGTCGCCGTCGATGACACGGACGAAGTCGCCGTCGATGACACGACCGACGATTCGACCGACGATTCGGGGCGCGGATGAAGCGCACCTCGGCGCCGATCCTCATCCTCCTGGCAGTGGTCGGCGGTGGCGTCGGCTACCTCATCGACCATCTGCTGACAGTGTCGGGGAGGGCGACATTCGCACCCTCGGGATTCCTGCCCGTTCTGCTGCTGCTGCTCGCCGCAGCGGTTCTCGCCATCGCCTGGCCGGTTCGCCGCAGCGTGCGCGGCACGTCTCAGGGGCGCATCGATCCGTTCCGCGCACTGCGCGCCGCGACCCTCGCGCGGGCGTCGAGCCTGCTCGGCGCGATCATGTCGGGCTTCGGCGCCGGACTGCTGATCTTCCTGCTGTCGCGTCCGGTTGATCCCCAGGTAGGGTCGATTGTGGCGATGGCCGCACTCGTGGCGAGTTCGCTCGTTCTCGTGGTGGCTGCGCTCGTGGCCGAACAGTTCTGCACACTGCCGAAGGATCCTGATGACCGACAGCCAGACGACCCCTCCACCGGAGCCGACGCCGGGCGCTGAGCCGACACTGCCCTCGACGCAGCCGCATCCGACGTCATCACCGGTTCGGCCGTCGCAGGAGCCGAACATCCCGCCAGCGCCACCAGCGCCTCCCGTGCCGGCGTCGGCACCGCAGAATCCAGCGCCCGCTGCGCCGCAGGTGAGTCCTCCTGTACCTCAGACAGCGGCACTGTCTGCGCCCGCGGTGGCCGCCGGTCCCATCGCCACGCCCCCGGTCCTCGACGAGGGAACGTACGACAAGCTCCGCGAGCCGCGCGGCGCAGGGCGCATCGATCTCGACGGCAAGTGGCACCAGATCTCGCCGCGCTACGTCGTGTCGCAGTTCCTGCAGAACGGCATCCTCCTCGCGGTCGTCATCGCCGTGGCGCTCATCGTCGGCCTCGCCTTCCGTCAGAGCTGGGTCTGGATCCCCGCCGGTTTCGTCATCCTCATCACCCTCATCACGCTCGTGATCCTCCCGCGTCAGGCCAGAGCGATCGGTTTCATGCTGCGCGCCGATGACATCGTGTTCCGCAAGGGCATCCTCTGGCAGCGGATCATCGCCGTGCCCTACGGGCGCATGCAGCTCGTCGACATCACACACGGGCCGTTGGATCGAGCCTTCGGCGTCTCCCAGCTGAAGATGGTCACGGCCGCCGCGACGACGGGGGTACAGATCCCGGGTCTCACCCAGGCGGCGGCGGAAGCACTGCGCGACACGCTCATCGACGTCGCAGAAACCCGGCGGACCGGGCTGTGAGCACGCCTCAGTCTCCGGATCCGTCCGGGGCGCTGCCACCGCTGCCTCCCGTGCCTCCCGCCCCGGCGGGCCGTGAATCGCTCGCAGACGCCGAATGGCACCGCCTGCATCCGCTGACCCCGCTGTTCAAGGGCGGACTGGTGCTCATCATCGTCGCCGGCATCGTGTTGAACAACTTCCGCGACCGCATCATCTACTGGGGCATCGGACTGTTCGCGCCGGAAGAAGCGAACGTCGGCGACTACGCCGGCGGCGATCCGGTGGACTGGGTGCTCGAGAACAACCTCATCCTGATTGCGCTTCTCGTCATCCTCGGCGTGCTGATCGTGCTGATCGCACTGTTCTGGATGGTCTGGCGCTTCCAGGAGTTCCGCATCTCCGACGAGCACGTCGAAGTGCGAAAGGGCATCATCTTCCGCTCGCAGCGGCGCGCACCGCTGGATCGGGTGCAGGGCGTCAACCTCACACGGCCCTTCCCAGCTCGCCTGATCGGGATGGCCAAGTTGGAGGTCGTCGGTGCAGGCACCGACGCGAACGTGCCGCTGGAGTACCTCTCGACGACCAAGGCCGAGACGGTGCGATCAGACATCCTCCACCTCGCATCCGGTGCGCGCGCGGCACGTGAGGCCAGACAACAGGGCCGGTCGGTGCAGAACCCGGGTTCGGCAGGTGCCGCGACGATCCGCTCGCAGTTGATCGGCTCGATGAACGGGGGAGTGAACGACCTCATCGGCGGAGTCGACCTGGGCGATGTCGTCCCCGAGAGCGTCGTCAAGATCCCGACCGGGCGCTTGATCGGATCGCAGGTTCTCGCTGGCGTGCTGTGGCTCGTGTTCTTCCTGGTGGTGTTCGCCGTGTTCATCGCCACGATGCTGCCCATCGCTCTGGCGAACGAGGACGGCGACGGCAGGTTCGTCCTGCTGGGGGCGGGCCTCGGGGTCGGCATACCGTTCATCATCGCCGCGGTCGCCATCACCTGGGCGCAGATCTCCAAGTCGCTGCGATATTCGATCGCGCCCACGCCCGACGGCGTGCGCATCACGTTCGGCCTGTTCACGACCGTCACCGAGACGATCCCGCCAGGGCGCATCTTCGCGGTCGAGGTGACGCAGTCGATCCTGTGGCGCCCGTTCGGCTGGTGGACCATCAAGATCAACCGGATGAGCGGCAAGAGCGCATCCCAGCAGCAGTCCAGCACGGCGCAGCAATTCAACGTCGTGCTGCCGGTCGGCACGCGCGCCGACGTCGAGCGCGTGCTCGCGCTTGTCCTGCCTGACATGCCAGTGGAGGATCGTCCTCTCGTCTGGGAGCACGGCATCCTCGGCCCCCAGGCGGGCGATCCGTATCAGGTGCTGCAGAAGCGCGGCTGGTGGCGCCGACCGTTCTCATGGAAGCGCCACGGCTTCGCCGTCACCGACTTCGCCGTCATCATGAGGCGCGGCAACTTCTGGCGCAAGCTCGCGGTGTTCCCGTTGGCTCGGCTGCAGGGTGTATCGGCTGCGCAGGGACCGATCGATCGCGCGCAGCGCGTGGCGATCCTCAAGGCTCACAGCGTCACCGGTCCCGTCCTCGGCGATGTGGTCGGTATCGAGAGTGTCGAGCTGACAGCGGCCGTCGATGACATCTCCCGCCGCGCAGCGGCGGCAGCGGGCCGGGATCACAGTCATCGCTGGGCTCAGGATGCCGCTCACGAGTGGTCTGCATGAACCGTGACGGACGACTCGGCGTCGGGATCATCGGCGCCGGACGAGTCGGACCGGTGATCGGCGCAGCCCTCGCGGGGGCAGGCCACGCGATCACGGGCATCACGAGCGGCTCCGATGACGATCGGGTCGCCGGTGTGCTGCCCGATGTGCCAGTGCTCGATGCCGCCGAGGTGCTGCGCCGCAGCGAGCTGGTGATCCTGACGGTGCCGCACGCCGAGCTGCCGGGGCTCGTCAGCGGCCTGGCCGAGCTGGGCGCATGGCAGCCGGGGCAACTCGTGCTGCACACGGATCCCGCCTACGGCATCAGCGTGCTGGAGCCTGCGCAGCGTGCGGGCGCGATCCCGCTGGCCGTGCACCCGGCGATCACGTTCACGGGCACATCGATCGACCTGCGTCAGCTGCATGCGGCGTTCGCGGCGGTCACCGCGCCTGCGGCCGTGCTGCCGATCGCACAGGCGCTCGCGGTCGAACTCGGCTGCGAGCCGATCGTCATCGGTGAAGACGACCGCGTCGCCTACGCGGAGGCGATCGCGACGGCATCCGAGTTCTCCAGGGCGATCATCGGGCAGTCGACCTCGCTGCTTCGCGGCATCGGGGTGGAGAACCCGGGCGGCTACCTCTCGGCGCTCGTGCAGTCGACCGTCGAGCGGGCTCTGCGCGAAGCATCCGATCCGCCTATCATCTGACGGCGCAGCGCCTCAGCGACCGTCGGCAGCGGCCATCGGAAAACGGAGACGAGTCGGCGTGTCTACGGCATGTCGGGCGCCCACACGCCAGCGCCACGCCAGATGGTCTGGGTTTCCCCGGGCCGGGCCCGCCTCGAGCCCGGCGGGGGCGCGCAGGGCCGACCGGTAAACTGAGCGGGACTTTCAAGGAGCTCTTATGACCACCGCGCCTGACGCGCCTGCAACCTCTTCCGACGACGGCTCCGGTGAGGAGGACGTCCACGAGCAGAAGGCCGTGCGCCTCGCCAAGCGCGAGCGTCTGATCGAGCAGCGAGCGGATGCCGCGGGGGGCGCGTTCCCCGTCGCCGTTCCGGTGACCCACACGATCCCGGCGCTGCGCGCCGAGTACGGCGAACTCGAAGCGGGGGCCGAGACCGGCGTCGTCGTCGGCGTCGCGGGTCGCGTCGTGTTCAGCCGCAACACCGGCAAGCTCTGCTTCGCCACGCTGCAGGCCGGAGACGGCTCGCGCATCCAGGCGATGATCTCACTCGCCGAGGTGGGCGAGGATTCGCTGGCGCGGTGGAAGGAGTTCGTCGACCTCGGCGACCACGTCTTCGTGCACGGCCAGGTGATCTCCAGCCGCCGCGGCGAGCTGTCGATCATGGCTGATGACTGGGCGATCGCATCGAAGGCGATCCTCCCGCTGCCGAACGCATACTCCGAACTCAGCGAAGAGGGGCGAGTGCGCAGCCGCTACCTCGACCTCATCGTGCGCGAGCAGGCACGCACCACGGTGCGAGCCCGCGCAGCCGTCAACGCGAGCCTGCGTGCGACCTTCGGCATACATGACTATCTCGAGGTCGAGACGCCCATGCTTCAGGTGCAGCACGGCGGCGCATCCGCCCGTCCGTTCATCACGCACTCCAACGCCTTCGACACCGAGCTGTACCTGCGCATCGCGCCGGAGCTCTACCTCAAGCGCGCCGTGGTCGGCGGTATCGAACGCGTCTACGAGATCAACCGCAACTTCCGCAACGAGGGGGCCGACTCGACGCACAGCCCCGAGTTCGCGATGCTGGAGGCCTACCAGGCATACGGCGACTACAACCAGATGGCCGAGCTGACACAGGAGCTCGTGCAGCAGGCGGCGATCGCCGTCTCGGGCTCCACCACTGTCACCTGGGCCGACGGCACCGAGTACGACCTCGGCGGCGAATGGGATCGCGTCTCGATGTACGAGTCGCTTTCCGAGGCGGCAGGACGCACGTTCACCCCGGACGATGTGGTCGAGGATCTCATCGCCTTCGCCGAGGCGAACGGCGTGGACGTTCCGTCGCACGCCATCCACGGCAAACTCATCGAGGAGCTGTGGGAGCACTTCGTCAAGGGCGACCTCGTGCGTCCGACGTTCGTGATGGACTTCCCCGTCGACACCTCGCCGCTGGTGCGCGAGCACCGCTCGATCGCGGGTGTCGTGGAGAAGTGGGACCTGTACATCCGCGGGTTCGAGCTGGCGACCGGATACTCCGAGCTCGTGGATCCCGTCATTCAGCGCGAGCGTTTCGTCGAACAGGCGAAGCTCGCAGCATCCGGCGACGTCGAGGCGATGCGCGTCGATGAGGAGTTCCTGCGAGCGCTCGAGCACGGCATGCCGCCGTCGGGCGGCATGGGCATGGGCATCGACCGTCTGCTGATGGCGATCACCGGGCTCGGCATCCGCGAGACGATCCTCTTCCCGCTGGTCAAGTAGCACTCACCTCTCGACCGCCTCGCCGCGGTGGAATGACCACTGCGGAAGCAGTGCCGCATTGATCATGCTGCCGATGAGGCAGGCGAGCGAGTATTCGGGATCGATCTCGCTCACGAGCCGCAGATAGTGGGCGGCGTGCGAGGAACGGCCGAGCGCCCAGGACAGCCAGGCTGCGGCCGTGAGCGGCGCCGGCCGCGATGCGCGGGGCGCGCGGGCGGCGGCGCCTCGTGCGATCGTCAACGCGACCCTGAGCCGATCGACGTCGGGGCGAGGACCGCGCCCGAGAAAGATCTCGCCCAGATGGTCGGGTACTGTCGTTCCGCCCGCGGCGTAGGCGAGCTGTGCGGTCAGTGCCCGTTTCCCGGTGCGCAGGTCGGTCGCCCATTGCAGCAGTGCCACATCGCGATACCGTGGCCGCTGCATGCACCACAGCAGTGCGGCCGTGGCGAACGGCGGCAGATTCTCCGGCGAGTCGAGCAGGTCTTCGAAGAAGCGCGGCAGATCTTCGAGCACCACGGATGCGGCGATCGCCTGCGGGTTCGTGCGTGCGCGGTCGGAGAGCCCCAGATGTTCATGAGCGAGCAGATCGGAGATCTCGAGCAGTGCACGGCCGACCCGCTCCTTCTCCGCGAGATCGACGACCGGCAGCGCCGTGCCGGAATCCTGGTCGCCCGCCACATCGGCCAGCCCCGGAATCGACACGGGTGCCGGAATATCGGCGATCGGATGCAGGGTCGGCTCATCGTGCAGGTAGCTCGCCCACCCTTCGGGGGTGACGCAGAGGGCGTCGACGATGTGCATGCCGAGGTCTTCGCTGAGGCCGAGGAGTTCGTCGACGACGATGCTCGACGGCAGCACGATCCCATCAGGCGTATGCTGCGGCGCCTCGTCGGTGTACACGACGACGGCGACGGCATCCGTCCCTCTGACCTGCGAGACCAGACCGATCGCGGTGTCGACGTACTCGTCGAGGTCGACGCCGTCTCGCGGCAGGTCGATGCGCATCGCGCCGTGTGCGCGGGAGCGCTGGAAAGGCAGCAGCACGATGCTCCGCCGTGGTGTGAACCCGGCGAGGGACGGGACGAGGCCGAGGAACTCGGCGGAATCTGTGGCGCGGAGGACTGTGTTCATGCCGTGAGTCTGGCCGATCAGGAGGCGTGCGAACGGCTGTGCACAGGGTGGATCAACGGTTCCCCGATGTGGAGGACGAGTCGAGGGAGCGTGGCGACGGCGTACGATGGAGGCATGGACAGCTTCTGGGTCGCCGCAGCGTGGTCGCTCCTGCCGACGATCGGAGTCAGCGTGGTCTTCTACATCGTGATACGCGGGATCGTCCGCTCCGACCGGACCGAGCGCAAAACGCACGCGCGGATCGAGGCGCAGGAGCGCGCAGCGCGCGGCCTCCCGCCTCGCGCCTCCTGATCCCTGCGATCGCACCTGCCGAGCGCTGTCGTCCGCACCGGCTACGCTGAGGCTGGCGCCGCATTCGGCGAGCACGCGCGGTGGATGTCGGGGGTGAGTCGCATGGAGCAATGGCCGTGGTGGGTTCTCGGCATCGCGATCGTGATCGACACCGTGATCCGCGTCACGGCGGTCATCATCATTCCGCGCAACCGCCGTCCGACCGCTGCGATGGCGTGGCTGCTCGCCGTGTTCTTCATCCCCTACATCGGGGTGATCCTCTTCCTCGTCATCGGCAATCCGCGTCTGCCTCGAGCGCGACGACGCAAACAGGATCAGATCAACGCCTACATCGATGAGACGAGCCACCAGTTGCATTTCGGCACGCTCCGCCCGAATGCCCCGGAATGGTTCCCGCCCATCGTGACGATGAACCAGAAGCTCGGCGCACTGCCGATCTCCGGAGACAACGGCGCTCATCTGATCAGCGACTACCAGAGCTCACTGGATGAGATGGCGGAGGCGATCCGCACCGCGGACGACTACGTGCACGTGGAGTTCTACATTCTGCAGTCGGATGACGCGACCGACAACTTCTTCCGCGCTCTCGAAGAGGTCGCGGCGCGCGGTGTCACCGTGCGGGTGCTGCTCGACCACTGGGCGAACCGCTGGAAGCCCCGCTATCGCGACACCATCAAGCGACTCGACGCGATGGGCGCCGACTGGCAGCTGATGCTGCCGATGCAGCCGCTCAAGGGCCGGATGCAGCGCCCCGATCTGCGCAACCACCGCAAGCTACTCGTCGTCGACGGCACGCTCGCCTTCGTCGGATCGCAGAACGTCACGGACTCCACGTACAACCTGCCCAAGAACATCAAGCGCGGACTGCACTGGGTCGACCTGATGGTGCGTGTGGACGGACCGATCGTGCTCAGCATCAACGCGATATTCCTCAGCGACTGGTACAGCGAGACCGACGAGGTGCTCGCCGAGATCGACATCACGCGGGCCGAGATCGGCAGTGGAGACCTGGACTGCCAGATCGTCCCCTCCGGACCCGGTTACGAGGTCGAGAACAACCTGCGACTCTTCCTCGCGCTGCTCTACGCGGCGCGCGAGAAGATCATGATCGTGAGTCCGTACTTCGTTCCGGATGAGGCACTGCTGCTCGCAGTGAACGCCGCATGCGACCGCGGCGTCGCGGTCGAGCTGTTCGTGTCCGAGGAGGGCGACCAGGCGGTGGTCTACCACGCGCAGCGCAGCTACTACGAGGCGCTGCTGCGCGCGGGCGTGCGCATCTGGATGTACCGCAGGCCGTACATCCTGCACACGAAGAGCCTCACGATCGACGATGAGGTGGCCGTCATCGGCTCGAGCAACATGGACATGCGCTCCTTCGGCCTGAATCTCGAGATCTCGATGCTGGTGCGAGGCGAGGAGTTCGTCGCCGAGATGCGGGCTGTCGAAGACCAGTACCGTGCGCTGAGCCGCGAACTCACCCTGGAGGAGTGGCTGCAGCAGCCTCTGCGCTCCACCGTGCTCGACAACCTCGCCAGGCTCACCTCCGCGCTGCAGTGAGCCTGTCGCATTCCCCGACGTCTCGACGCTGACACAGCGGCGAGCGACGGCTACTCTGATGGCATGACCACGCCATCGCGTCTCGTCCTTGCTGCATCGACTCTGTTCGCCGCGGCGTTGCTCGTCACCGGCTGTGCGACATCGCCCGGCTCATCGACGCCGACCAGCAGCGCGACGCCGGATGACTCGGGCAGTGCGACCGCGCCGCCGGCCGAGGACGACATCGAGGCGGCCTGGCTCGACGACGGCCGGATGTTCGCCATCGTCACGTGGGGGTCGTCGACGTGCGTTCCGATCGTGGATGAGGTCACCGCCGACGGGCAGAAGGTCACCGTCTCTCTGGTCGACCCGCCCAGCTCGGACGGTGCGGAGCAGGCGTGCACGGCCGATCTCGCACCGCGTGCGAGCGTCGGCGGCATGCCTGAGGGCGTCGATCCGACCAAGGACATCGAGTTCGTCGTCACGGTCGGCGACGTCACCGACGATGTCGATCTCGACGGCAACTCCGCGCTCACCGGGACGCCCGGCAGCTCCACCGAATACGCACCGAGCGCCGGCTGGTTCGACGACGACGGTGCGGTGCTGCTCACCTGGGGCTCATCCACCTGCCCACCGATCGTCGAGAGCGTCGAAGAGCAGCAGGGCGGTGCCACCGTCACGTTCACGACGGAAGACGGGGTATGCACGATGGACATGGTGCCGCGAGCCACCGTGCTCGCGTTCGGCAGTGATGACGGCAGTGATGACGGCAGCGATGACGGCAGCGATGACGGCAGCGATGACGACGACCAGGACGATGGCGAGTTCGTCCTGACGCTCGTCGGCGGCAATCTCGACGGCACCGTCTCGGTGATCAAGGGCTGAGGCAGCTCGCCGCGCGCTCAGAGAGAATCGACGGGATGCCCCTCGGGCAGCGCCAGCAGCAGAGCGCCGGGGGCGATGCGGCAGCGGATCCGCACGGCCTCGCCGAACTCGTCGCCGTCGAGTTCGATCGGTATCGGCTGCGTGGCGGCGGCTTCGGCGACCTTGCCGCGCAGGTAGCGCACCGACGCGTCCCTGCCGCGGCGTTGCAGCACCAGGCGCCCGGCGCGGAACCTGCGCAGCACCGAGTTGTCCCACCAGATCTTTCGCCACACCCCGAGCCATCCGAAGGGGCCGGTCGGCTGGATGATCGCGACATCCATCTCGCCGTCGGTGATCGACGCCGACGGGATAAGGGCGATCCTGGCGGGCAACGTGCCGCAGTTCGCGAAGAGCACGCTGTGCACCTTGGTCGAATGCAGTCGCGACTCGTCCATCTGATAGACGATCCGGAACGGCTTCGCGTTCGGGAGTGATCGCGCGGCCCCGTCGACGTACGCCACCCAGCCGACGGACTTCTTCAGGTCGGGACGCGTGTTGGCGATCATGTCGGCGTCCAGGCCGATGCCGGCGAGCACGACGAAAGCGTGCTCGGTCGTCTCGCCGCTCTCGCGGGTGAGAGCGGCCCAGCCGATGTCGATCGGATACCGGTACTCGCCGAGAGCGGCACGGATCATCGCCTCAGGGACGGCGAGGGGGAGTCCGAGGTTGCGTGCGAGCAGGTTGCCCGTGCCGCTGGGGATGATCGCCAGGGGGATCCCGGTGCTTGCCATCGCCTCGGCGACCGCCCGCACGGTGCCGTCACCGCCGGCGACGAGCACGACATCAGCGCCATCGGTGATGGCGGCGCGTGCGGCCTCCTGCCCGGCATCCTCGATCGTCGTCTGGTAGAAGAACGGCGCGGCCCACCCCGCGTCCTTCGACAGCTCGCGCACAGCGGAGCGCAGGCGCTTCTCGTCGACCTTGATGGGGTTGTAGACGAGGGCGGCCCGGCTCTGTGGGGAGGCGCTCTTCGGCATGCCGTTCACTCTACGTCCCCGCCCGAGTTCTGAACGGAAGCGCAACACCTCGTAGGTTGTGGTTATTCACACTCACGACCTGAAGGGTTGCGCTTCCTTGACCGCACATTACCGTCATCTGACTCTTGAAGACCGGATCGAGATCG
>Ga0265296_1001918_pt1 | contig 22145 bp, 23 predicted proteins | sample MunlanPumphouse1_FD_189073 | JGI IMG/M metagenome (GOLD analysis project Ga0265296, IMG submission 189073) | Groundwater microbial communities from a municipal landfill in Southern Ontario, Canada - Pumphouse #1 | ecosystem: Environmental > Aquatic > Deep subsurface > Groundwater | place... | reverse complement strand
AGACTTGGCTATCTGTCTCCGGTTACTTTTGAGAAGCAATTTTACACATTGAAACAAGCGGCATGAAAAACAAATTAGTGTACACTATTGACGACAGGGGTCATATCGCTTATTTTAGTTGTTGGTTGGGGAGGCTTTCTCGAAATTATACAAAGCACTCCAAGTATTCACAGGAGTTGTGATTTTTTCGATTTCTTAGCCGATACTGTAGGAGCAGTAACGGCTTCTGTGCTGTATAAGATATTTGAGCCCCTGTTAGATAAGATAAATGCTCTTATTATAAACCAATAGCTTTTCGTTTAACTCTTTCGGCCGGTTTGCCAATTTGATTGCGCGAGGAGGAATATATGAGCGAAAAAAAGAGTGGCTACGTGTTGGAAGATACAGAGTCCAGTACTGAGCTTGAACGCTTACGGGGCGATGATGAAATTATCCAGTGTTCAACTACGTGAAAAGTTTCTGGCGACAGGAGAGGTGTCTGAAAAGGACTTCGGCCTTTATGCAGCATTTGCCGACGATCCAAGCTGTTGGGCAATATACTATGCAACGGCCGGGGAACGGGGCAAAAATAACAATCAATGTTCGGCCTGCAGTAAACCTAAAACCACATATTTTCTGGTGACACTGTGACCTTACAACTACGGACTAAAGAACGGCCCTTGTAATAATTGCTGACCAACTGATCGGTTGCGTCCTTTTCAATCTTTTTCCGTCTATATGGTGAGCGTTGCTCATCAATCGTTAACATTATGGAGGATGTTCAAATGGATAACTTCAAGAAAGAAGAGATTCGCAGTGCAATTCGGCAGACCTATGGGAAAGTGGCCACATCGGAGCGCACCGGTTGCGGTTGCTCACATTCATCTTGTTGTGGAACAACAGATAATTCAGAGGCAATAGATATTTCGCTTAGGTTGGGTTATTCCGCCGAAGATATGGCTGCTGTGCCGGAAGGAGCGAACATGGGGCTTGGGTGCGGTAATCCTCAGGCAATCGCCTCCCTGCAACCCGAAGAAACCGTGCTCGACCTGGGCAGCGGCGGTGGATTCGACTGTTTCCTGGCAGCGCGGGCCGTCGGGAACAAAGGATATGTTATCGGTGTTGACATGACGCCGGAGATGATCAGCAAGTCCCGCCAAATTGCGGAGAAAGTCGGGGTCGGTAACGTCGATTTTCGACTTGGTGAGTTGGAAAATATTCCCGTTGCCGATAAGGTTGTTGATGTCATCATTTCGAATTGTGTAATCAACCTTTCGCTGGATAAAGAAAGAGTTTTCGGCGAAGCTTTCCGCGTGCTGAAGCCGGGCGGGAGGCTGGCGATTTCAGATGTTGTTACCACCACTGAACTGCCGGAAGACATCAAAAAAAACATGGCATACTACACCGGGTGTATAGCGGGTGCACCTACCATCCAAGAGCTTGAATCTATGTTGCTGCGTGCTGGTTTTGAAAACATTCACATCAAACCAAAAGCGGAAAGCAAAGTATTCATCCGTGAATGGGCGCCAGGAAGCAAGATCGAGGATTATGTTGTTTCAGCAGCTATTGAGGCAGTAAAACCTCATGTATAACAAGCAGTATTAATTCCAGCGATAATGCCTTTGCGTATTTTTACCACCTGTAATCCTCTCAGACAGAAAGGAAGGGCTGGACATCTATTATCTATCACCTTGAAATTGTATTTCTTTAGCTGTGTGACGAGACTGGTGAAGAATCGCATGAAATCCAGCAAATATCTGCTTGACATAGTGTAATTTGCTAACTACTATTTGACTATATGGTAAATTACTCAAGTAGTTTTACCATACATCAAAGCCATAGGAAAGAAAGGTACTTGGAGATGCGGGAAAGAACCAAATTCATTCTGCTGGCCTTTGTATTTTTAGCCTTTTATTATATCCCCTTTGACCATTCATCCATAAGAAGTGGGGCTCTTGAGGCCTTTATGATGGCTCAGGAATACGCCCAAAAACATATCCTGACATGCCTGGTTCCCGCCTTCTTCATCGCCGGTGCCATCTCCTGTTTTGTCTCTCAGGCAGCGGTCATGAAGTATTTCGGGGCACAGGCAAATAAAATTCTATCATACAGTGTGGCCTCTATCTCCGGTACGATTCTGGCTGTCTGCTCCTGTACGGTACTTCCGATCTTTGCAGGAATTTACCGACAGGGGGCAGGAATTGGTCCTGCTACAGCGTTTCTCTATTCAGGTCCTGCCATAAATGTTCTGGCCATTATTCTCACGGCAAAGGTACTGGGATGGAAACTGGGGTTGGCCAGGGCATTAGGTGCCATTCTTTTCTCCGTTGTTGTGGGCCTTGCCATGGCTTATATCTACCGGAAAGAGGAGAAGGAAAAAACCCAAGGTAAGATTATCCTCCCTGACGAGGAAACCAAAGAACGTCCCCTCTGGAAAGAAACCATTTATATCTTAACCCTGGTTCTCATCCTGATATTTGCCGCATGGGCCAAACCCCAGGAAGATAGCGTTTTCTGGATGGATATCTATAAAATTCACTGGTATGTCACCATTGGTCTTTTAATCATGCTCGTCTTGATACTCTGGAACTGGTTTAAGAAAGATGAACTTCTTACATGGGTAGATGCCTCATGGGGTTTTGCCAAACAGATTATTCCACTTTTATTTGCCGGTGTTCTTGTAGCCGGTTTCCTTCTGGGAAGACCGGATAGCAACCAGGGCATAGTTCCTTCAAGGTATATTGCTTATCTGGTAGGGGGAAACTCATTAGGGGCAAATCTTTTTGCCTCTATCTCTGCTGCACTCATGTATTTTGCCACTCTGACCGAGGTACCCATATTACAAGGTTTAATCGGAAGCGGCATGGGTCAGGGCCCAGCCCTGGCTTTGCTTCTGGCTGGACCGGCACTAAGTCTTCCCAGCATGCTGGTTATAAGAAGCGTTATAGGAACAAAGAAGACTTTGGTCTACGTTTCCCTTGTGGTGCTGATGTCTACCATATCCGGAATACTCTACGGAAATATCGTTGAATAACAGGAGATTTAAAAAGATGAAAATCGAGATTTTAGGACCAGGCTGTGCCAAATGTAAAAAACTGGCAGAAAACGTTGAAAGAGCGATAAAAGAATCTAAGATAGAGGCAGAAATCGTAAAGGTTGAAGAGATAAAAAAGATCGTCGAATACGGGGTGATGATCACGCCGGCCATGGCGGTGAACGGGGTGGTAAAGTCCACGGGGAAAATACTCTCGGTTGACGAAATCAAAAAAATTATCACTTGAACCCGGTAATTATTCTTCCGACTACCGTAGGGATGGAGGTTTGAAAAAATGAAACCGGACGTCATTATTTATGGAACAAACACTTGTCCTTTCTGCCAGAAGGCGCGGCAAGATTACGGTAAAAGCGCAACCTACTACAATGTAAATGCTGATCGGAAAAGACGGAAAGAAATGCTTAAATACTCCAAGGGTGAAGAATCTGTACCTGTTATCGTGGAAGGTGAAAAAGTAACTATCGGTTATGGCGGTGCGTGACGTCTTTCGTGAGGCAGTTGAATACATGCCGTGAGCATGTAAAAAATCAAACAGATTTTCAGCGGAATAGGTTTTAACTTCCTTTGCAAATCTATTTAAAGGAGGAGAGCGATAATAATGTTGTTGCTTAATGGATATAATTTTACCGCAGGGATGTGTCTAGTAGACCCTAACAAGATCAGGATAATAGCAGAGCTTACGGATGATATTCATGAAGTACTGCCATACCTGAACACTGTCTTCAGAGGATGTTCTTATAATCACAATACACAAAATCTCATTTTGAACAAGGATGGCAGAATAATAGTGTTTTATCCTGAAGAAATTACCATCACCAATCTGGAGAACGAGGATGAGGGAAAAGAAGTTTTAGATAGGTTAAAAGACCTCATTAATAAGGCCTATGATAATCGTGAAAGCATCAAACCAAAATATGATAAGTGGCTTACATTAAGTCCCTTAAGTCTTTACAGTTATTTCCCAAATATAAAATGTGAAGACTGCCCGGGAAAAGGCTGCTATGGATTTACCATTAAATTAATGAATGCAGAGGTAAACATTGCCCAATGCAAACCTCTTTTTACCGCTGAATTTAAAGAAAAAAGAAAAGAGCTATTGGCTATATTAGAAAATGCCGGTTACGATGTCCCTAAGGATTTTTTGTAACGGACACTATCCTGGGTTCTTTAGATATTTTTTCCTACCTGTTCAGAAAGTAAAGACAGTTCCGAAGGTTTCAGATGGTTAGACAATAGTCATTGTAAATAGAGCAGGGAATCCATAAATTTTTTGCCGAATGGATTCCCCTTTTATTCCTCATAATTTTTTTCGAAGAAAAGAACCGGAAGATTATGCGCAATCAATTAAAACAGAATCTGTTCGTCTTTCTGATCACTGGTTTTGTACTAATATGCGGCACAGTACAATCAGAGGCGAACAACGGCATGGAAAACATAGCTTATGGCGCAAAGAGCGCAGGGATGGCAGGAACTTCGATAGCAGTTGGTGACGACACAACCGTTATGAACACCAACCCTGCCGCAATATCTAAGATTGACGGCAGAAGAGTGGATATGAATCTTGAAATGATGTTTCCCTTCTTCCCATTCCAGAATAAGGATGCCACGGGATCAAGCACACTTAATGACACGGACGGAAAGCATCCCATCTACCTGATTCCATCGGCGGGCTTTGCTTATCACAAAAAGGACAGTCCATGGTACTTCGGAATTGGGATGTTCAATGAAGGCGGTACGGGATCAGACTACGGCACTTTGAGAGTGGATAACCGTTTTCTGGAAATGCTGCCGGCAGGAACACTGGATTTCTCAAACACCGAATACTTTTCCCAGTTCGGTTACATGAAGGTCGCACCTACGGTTGCCTACAAAATTACCGACACAATAACAATAGGCGTTTCACCTCAGGTCGGGTATTCCATGATGCAAATGAAGATGCCTTTCTTCATGGACCAGGCTGGCGGCGGTCCAATGGGCAATCAGCCAAACGGCCTGTTAGACACTCTCTTTAATGCAGATATGGATGGACAAGCCTGGAGCATATCGGGCAAAGTCGGTATTCTTTACAACTTTCAGAATATGTATGGATTTGGTCTAGCCTACACAACCCCCGCAGATATAAATCTCAAAGGCGATGCCACTATGATCGCACCGATAGCCCAGATGGGAGGTATGATACCGGTTCAGACAAGGATGACAGGCGACTTCGATATGAAGATCGGATGGCCTCAATCTGTAAAGGCAGGTATGTTCATGAGGATGAAGCAACTTGGCGGAATGCTCGTAGCCGTTGATGTAGAATGGCTCAACTGGTCTGAGTATTATGATGAAATTCCTGTTAAACTCACCAGTGTGACAATGAACGGTACAGCCCAGCCTGATCAGGAATTTACGATGAAGACAAACTGGAAAGACCAGTGGGTATTTAAGATAGGCATGGAATATCCGGCTACTGAGCATTTTAAACTGAGGATGGGGTATGCATACGGGAAAAATCCGGTACCTCCGGAAGGTCTCCTTATCATAATGAACCCCTCTGTTGAGCATCATATCACGGGCGGTCTCGGCTACGAAGTCGGCAGCAACTTTGAGTTCAATATGGCTATGATCTATGGATTCAACAAAGACATCCAGGTTGAAAACAGCCACAATATCTCGCCCGACATGCTGAACAGCAAGGCAAGCATGGGATTTTTCTCTACTACAATGATGGTTTCGTATAAGTGGTAGTTTTGAAAGAAGATTTGTTTAATTACTGTGATTATATGAAAATTTTCAGGCAAATGCACTGAGAAAGATGAGGCAATAACCATGCACAGATTTATACTTTCTGGTCTGACGGTCATACTGACCGTTTTTCTAATGGGATGGGCACTGTCTTCCGCGGCCGAGACCTTGCCAAAGTCGAAGGAGGCGTCGCAATCCGATGCCACTGTCCTGGCCATCTATTTTCATGGAGACTACCGCTGTGTCACCTGCAAGAGGAATGAGCAATTTTCGAAGGAAGCTGTGGAAAAATACTTTCCCCGGCAGATACAGGACAAGAAACTGAAGTTCCGGACTGTGAATGTAGATGTGCAGGAGAACCGGCATTTCATCCAGGATTATCAGTTATATAACAGTTCTCTGGTCATCGTACTTTACAGAGGCGACCGGCAGGTACAATGGAAAAACCTGGACGGGGTCTGGCGCCTCTCTGGAGACAGGGACAAATTTTATCAGTATGTCAAAACGGAAATCAACGCCTATTTGCAGGAGTCGAAATAGATGGAATCCTTTCTGCCGATCTTAACAGCGCTATGGCTGGGGATTCTCTGCTCCATCAGCCCCTGTCCTCTGGCCACGAATATTGCCGCGATCTCGTATGTCTCTTATCGAGTAGCGAACCAGCGGATGGTCGTGCTGTCGGGCGTTCTTTATACCTTGGGAAGGAGCGCCGTCTATGCGGTATTGGGCTTCCTGACCTTGAAGACCCTGGTCAATATGCCGCTTCTTTCCAATATTCTGCAGCAGTATATAAACAAAGTCATTGGATTTTTTCTGATTGCGATCGGTCTCGTGCTGCTGGACATCTGGAGCCTCCGTCTGTCCGGGATTTCCCCTCCTGAATCGCTGCAGAAGAGGCTGGGAAGCGGAGGTCTGATCCACTCGTTTTTGCTCGGCGGCTTGTTCGCACTCGCACTCTGCCCGGTATCGGCGGCGATGTTCTTCGGCGGGCTGATTCCATTGTCCATTCGCGCGGAATCCATGATTGGCCTTCCGCTGATTTTCGGGATCGGAACAGGGATGCCCGTTATGGCTTTTGCCCTGATCGTCGCCACAGGCGCCCGCTACCTGGATAAAGTTTACAAACACATGACAAGAATAGAGCTTTTCGCAAGGCGCGGTACGGGAATCGTTTTTATCCTGGTGGGAAGTTATTACATCCTGGCTTATAATTTCGGACTGATATAGGGAAATAAGCATCTCAATGAAAATTCAAGTTTGCAGACCGGAACGCTGCCTGACAACCGAACAGAACGTCACCGATGTATGCAGGGAGGAAGATCAATGAAGGAGCATGTCAATACCAAAAGGCTGTCTTTTCTGGACCGATATCTGACGATCTGGATTTTTGCCGCGATGGCGGCGGGAGTCGGCATCGGGTATTTTATCACAGGTATAGAATACTTCATCAACATGTTTCAGGTGGGGACGACCAACATCCCTATTGCTGCCGGACTCATCCTGATGATGTATCCTCCTTTTGCCAAGGTCCGGTACGAGGATATGCCGAAAGTATTCCGGAACATCAAGGTTCTCTGTCTCTCCCTCGTCCAGAACTGGGTGATCGGACCGGTTCTGATGTTTCTGCTGGCAATCGTCTTCCTTCCGGATAAGCCGGAGTACATGGTCGGGCTGATCATGATCGGCCTTGCCCGCTGCATTGCCATGGTGATCGTCTGGAACGAACTGGCAGAAGGCAATACGGAATATGCCGCGGGGCTTGTCGCCTTCAACAGCATCTTCCAGGTTCTTTTTTACAGCGTTTATGCCTGGTTTTTTATCTCCGTTCTCCCGCCCCTTTTCGGATTGTCGGGAAGCGTTGTCGAGGTGAGCATGGGACAGATTGCCAGGAGCGTCTTCATCTATCTCGGCATTCCCTTTATAGCAGGTGCCCTGACCCGGCTGATCGGCGTGGCGCTCAAAGGCAAAGACTGGTATCACGCCCGCTTCGTCCCAAAGATCGCACCCATTACCCTGATCGCCCTCCTCTTCACAATCGTAGTCATGTTCAGCCTGAAGGGGAAGCTTATCGTGCAGCTGCCGATGGATGTTGTACGCATCGCCATTCCGCTTCTGATCTATTTTATTGTCATGTTCCTGGTATCGTTCTGGATGGGAAAGCGGCTCGGCGCCGATTACAGCAAGACCGCAACCCTGGCCTTTACCGCCGCCAGCAACAACTTCGAACTGGCTATTGCCGTAGCCGTAGCCGTTTTCGGCATCGGCTCGGGGGCCGCCTTTGCCGCCGTGATCGGGCCTCTGGTCGAAGTGCCGGTCATGATCGGTCTGGTCAATGTGGCCTTGCGATTCAGATATGGGGAAGGAAATTAAAAAAAATCTGAACAAATAGGGAAGGAGGGGAATAATGGGCGAGTTTCTGGAAACAGCCTATGACAAGTTCGTATTCAGGGTGAAGGTTGGCTACTTCTACAGCAAGGATGACTTCTGGGCAAAAGTGGATGGCAATGTAGCAGTCGTCGGGGTGAGCGATTTTCTCCAGAAGGCCAGGGGCGATGTGGCCTTTCTCGAAACCGTCGAGGTGGGAACAGAAGTGAGGCAGGGCCAGGAACTCGGCAAAATCGAGACCATCAAGGCCACCTTCGGGATCCTTTCACCGGTATCGGGCAAGGTAATCGAAGTCAACTCAGAGCTGGAAGCGAACTCCTACCTTATCAACGAAGATCCTTACGGTGCGGGCTGGATATACAAGATCGAACCGACGGATTTCGATAGCGACAAGAAAGAACTCCTGCAGGATGAGGCATATATGGAACTCATGAAAGAAAAGATCGCTGAGGAGATGAAGAAAAAATGACTGGAAAAACAAACAAGGTTGTCGTGCTTGCCTGCAGTGGAATCGGTAAGGTTTACGGTACGATAGCCCGGGAGACAACCTACGAGCTGATGGATCGGGTGAGGCCGGGCGTGGTCGTGACAACCTGTCTGCCACTCCTGGTGATCGCAGACCACGACGCAATGCAACTGGTGACCGACAATCCTGTCATCACCATAGATGGCTGCCCCAAGAGCTGCGCTCAAAAGACTCTTGAGGCGCAAGGCGTCAAGGCCGCCAAAACCTACCAGGCCATCAACTTCTACAAGGCCCATAAGGAGATCAAACCGGATGGAATTGTGGAACTGGACGAAAACGGCCGGCAGCTTGCCGCCATAGCAGCCGACGAACTGGCGCAAGTCGTGGATGAGCTGGCTGCGGGAGGTGGAAAATGATCGATCTTAAAGTCTTGAAAGTCGGCATTGTTTCATGCAGCGGGGAGGCGATCCCCGAGGGTACGCTCTCACGCATCGCCTGCCGCAAGGTCCTCGATGAACTGAGGCCCGGCGAGGCCGTGACCATTTGCCTCCCTCTCTTTATAGCCGGAGGAAAAGAGGAGCGGGATTTTGCCCGCAACTACCCTACCATTACCGTGGACGGATGCGAGAAGAGATGCGCTCAGAAGAGTACGGAACAGCTTTCGGGAAAGCCCAGCAAATCGCTGCTCATCCCTGACATTTTGAAAAAACATGATTTTGATCCCCCGACCAGCCTTCGCAACTTGCGGCCGGAGGAAAAAGCGGCAGCTCAGGTCGTTGCGGAAGAAATCGCCAGGGCTGTAGATGAAATCATGAAAGGATGAGAGGAGAGTGCGATGGCATCTTACAAGAATAAAGTGGAATGGCGTGGCGAACACCTTGGCTATACCTGGTGCCAGAATGGGACGGAAATGGAGTTCTCCGCTCCACCCGATCTTTACGGCCATCCCAATATGCTCACTCCGGAGGACGCTTTCGTGGCAGCCGGAAACACTTGCTACCACATGATGGTCATATGGGCCATGAAGCGGTTCAAGGTGGAACTGGTCTCCTTTGAATGCGAGGCCGTGGGCGAGGTAGAGGAGCACATCGACAGGACCTCCTGGTTTAAAAAGCTGACTCTCTATCCCAAGCTCGTGGTGAAGGGAAAACCTGTCGTGGTAGTACAGCGGGCGTTGGATCTGGCACTCAAGTATTCGGCAATCTGCCGGTCTTTCAAAAGTGCGGTCATTGTCGAACCGACCATCATTGTCCGGCGGAGCCCGCTCATGGCGGATGGTGAAAGCCTTACAAGGGATTCCTCATGAGTGAGACGATTCCCGCTTGGCTGAGGGAGGAAGTCCGCCGGGCAAAGCGGGGCCGGGGAAAAGAACAAATCGAGCAAACAAGCGGTTTTCTGGCACACCTTGGACTACCCACAGTTTGTGACAGTGCCCGGTGCCCCAACCGGGGGGAGTGCTTTTCGCATCATACGGCAACGTTTTTGATTCTTGGAGATGTCTGCACCAGGGGATGTGCCTTCTGTGCGATCAAGCATGACCACCCGAAAGGCCCCCCGGACGCGGAAGAACCAGAGCGACTCTCTTATGCCGTGTCCGAACTGGGGTTGTCCCATGTGGTCATCACATCAGTCACACGGGATGACCTGCCGGACGGCGGCGCTGGGCATTATGCACGGGTCGTGCAGGAGCTGTACAGGCGGTGCCTCGGCATAAAGATCGAGATCCTGGTACCGGACTTCCTGGGCTACGAAGATTCTCTTTCAACCGTCCTGGAGGCCTCCCCCCATATTCTGGCCCACAACATCGAGACTGTCCCAAGGCTTTACCGTGCGGTGCGGCGAGGTGCCGATTATGCCCGCTCACTCACTCTGTTGCGGCGAACAAAGTCGTGGGCTCCTCACATCGTAACGAAGTCCGGTTTCATGCTTGGCCTTGGAGAGACGGCCGACGAGATCGAAGCCGTATTGCGTGACCTGGCTGCGGCAGGGTGCGATATGGTGACCATCGGGCAGTATCTCGCTCCTTCGCTTGTACACACAGCCGTGCAGCGCTACGTGCCTCGCGATGAATTCGATCACTGGCATGAGGTAGGACTTCGCGTGGGCTTCAGGAGTGTGGCCTCCGGCCCTCTCGTTCGAAGCTCATACAAGGCGCCGCTCTACTTTGGAGAGTTATCATGAGTATATGGCGACTTCTGGACACCGGAACTCTGCCGGCATCGCTCAACATGGCCATAGACGAGGCATTGCTTCGGCTGCATGTACCGGGGGAATCGCAACCGACACTGCGCTTCTACCAGTGGAGCCCTCCCGCCGTTTCTCTGGGCTATTTCCAAAAGCGCCACTCCATCGATCTTGCTGCCTGCCGGGAACTCGGACTCGATGTCGTTCGAAGGGCAACGGGCGGGCGGGCGGTGTTACACGAAAACGATCTCACCTACAGTGTTGTCGCCGATACCGGGCAGGGTATTCCCTCTTCCCTCGATGCCGCGTATCGTCTCCTCTGCGAAGGGCTTCTGGCGGGGTTTCGCCTGCTTGGATTCGAAGCGGAGCTGGGGCGCGAGAGGACAAGATCGTCACAGGCCGACATATGCTTCATGCGTGCGGCTGTCGGGGACATTGTCTACCGGGGACAAAAGTTTGTGGGAAGCGCTCAGACGTGGCACGGCACATCCCTTCTCCAGCATGGCTCGATCATTCTGGAGCCCCAGGAAAATACATGGACGGTAATCATCAAGACGGACGCCGACTCGCGTGAGTCGCTCCGCGAGAAGCTCAAATCCCGGATAATTTCACTTCGGGAAATTCTGGGCCGAAGGATTGAGGTTGACGAATTGAAAAGGGCCATCAGGACGGGAATGGCCGAGGCGCTTCAAGTGGAGCTTCAGGCCGGGGAGCTCAGTCCGCAGGAATGGGCGCTCGCCGTAGAGATTGCATGCTGATTACAAGTGTTTCAGAAAGTCAGAGAAGAATCATTGTAAATAGGGCAGGGAATCCATGATAATTTTTATCTAATGGATTCCCTGCCCCAAATTCAACACCGAATTTTGTATAAGCTTTTCTCGCTCTTCAGCAGTACTTTTTACCTATACCCATATGACTACGATCCCACAACATCACTCTGAAACCCGGCTCACAAATTATACCTCTTAAATCAAACTCCGGCCTTCTCAATTTCAGAAAGGACAAAAAGAGCGCTTAACGTGAGTTTCATCTAAAAATCATAACTCTGGTGTGCGCCATCTGCGTATATTTCTCCGTTGGCTTGATGGATCACCGAAACTTGGAACGTGGAGATCACCTGGTCGCGCCTTGCCCGCCATCAACGAACAATGTGCGTGACGTAATCCAGTCAGAGTCAGGGCTTGCGAGGAAAACACACACCCTTCCAACATGTTTTTCAGGATCACCCATATAACCGGCAGGTATCATATCCAGGAAAGCTTTAACTTGCTCTGGAGGTGATGTCTTGGCAAAATTATCCCAAGCGGCGGAAGCGGCAAGAGGCGCAATCGCGTTCACTTGAATTCCATATTGAGACCACTCCAATGCTGCTGTTCTTGTTAAGCCAATTATTCCTTCTTTCGCGGCAGAATAAGCGGCATGATTTTTTAGCCCATATAAGCCTGCCATGGAACCGAAATTAATAATTTTCCCTCCGCGTTTTTTCAAATACGGAAAGCAAGCCTGCATGCAATAGATTGAGCCGTAAACGGCAGATCTCATTATCTTGTCAATATCTTCATCCGTAGTGTCTTCCAGTGCCTTTATATTATAGGCCATCGCATTGTTAACCAGGATGTCGACTGTACCGAACTCCTTAACGGTCGCTTCTACCAGGGCATTTACATCAGCGCGTATGCCAACGTCCCCTTTGATCGCCAGCGCCTTGCCACCCATAGCTTTGATCTCGTCGGCCATTGCAGCAACCTTCTCATACCTGCGCCCGATAGTAGAAATTATCGCGCCTTCCTTGGCAAAAGCTCTGGCAATGCCCAAACCGACACCATCCCCTGCTCCAGTAATAATAGCAACCTTCCCTTTTAATACATCTCCCATACTTGTTCCCTCCTTTTTAAGTGAATTAGCCCCCTTAGGCTGAATTAGCCTCCTCAGTCGGCACATCTTAACCTTTAAAACAAATCCAATTGTTGATCTTGTTTACTTGGTAGTAAGACATACCATAAAATCCCCAAATATGCAGCCGATTTTTTAAATAATCCATGCAAAATCAGGGTGTCCGTTGAAGGTTTGCTTACCGCCATTTAACGAGCCTATTTTAGGATTTAAGGGAGTCGACGATCTTGAAAAAAGCATATATCTTTTCCGCTGTATGCGTACCAATTCCTTCAACCTGTTGCAGCGCTTCCACGCCGGCATTTCTGATCTTTTTTATATCCCCGAAAAAAGTAAGTAAAGCATTTTTCCTGTCTTTTCCAATACCAGGAATTTCATCCATTACAGACTGAAAATCTCCTTTTTCCTTCAACTTCCGATGGTAGGAAACGGCAAAGCGGTGGGCTTCATCCCTTATCCTCTGGAGCAAAAACATGGCCGCCGGCCATTTTGAAATCTGCACATGATCTTTTCTACGGGGACGATAAACCCTGTCTTCCTTTTCACCCTTAGCAAGACCAACGACGTCAATCCCCTCTATACCTGTGTCATTTAATACGGAAACAGCTACCCCAAGCTGGCCCTTTCCCCCGTCAACCACTATCAGATCAGGAAGATTTTCACTATTTTTATAGCGCCGTTTCAAGACTTCATACATCATGCCGTAATCATCAGCGCCAACGACAGTTTTGATCTTGAAGCGTTTATAGTCCTGCTTCCATGGAACACCTGCGACAAAAGTTACCATTGAACCAACAGCATACTGACCACCGATATTAGAGATATCAAAGCATTCTATGCGCTCAGGCAGATTTCTCAAATGGAGATGCTCGGCCAGCATCATGATCGCCTCTTCCGCATTGGATTCGGTCATAGCTTTTGTTTTGCATATATTTTCAGCATTACGCTGGGCGATACGAATAAGGCCCCTCCCCTGCCCTCTTATGGGCACTGAGATTGATACCGCTTTCCCCTTTTTTTCCGTAAGCCACTCCTCTATAACTGCCTCGTCTTCTATATCTTCGGAAACAACAATCTTTTGGGGAATAAAAACATCTCCGTCATAGTATTGTTTTAGAAGTGACGAGAGTATCTCTGATGTGTCAATCCCTACTTTAAAAAGTGGAAATGCCTTGCTCCCGATAAGCTTACCCTTTCTGATATAGAGGGCGCATATCTGGGTCAGATTCCCCTGCCGGTAGAGACCGAATACATCCTGATCCTTAAATGACATGGAAACAATCCGCTGCTTTTCAAGGGTATTTTCAATGGCTGCTATCCTGTCTCTTACAACGGCAGCTTCTTCAAAGTTCAAATGTTCTGCAGCGGAATTCATTTTTGAGCGAAGATCGGCAATCAATTTATTCTCACGACCAATGAGGAAAGCCATCCCGTCTTTCGCCAGTCGCCGGTATGCCTCACTGTCAATGAGGTCTACGCAGGGGGCAAGGCATCTTCTAATCTGATACTCCAGACACGGCCTCTTTCGACTCTTTAATTCCTTATCTCCGCAGGTACGGAGGGGAAATATCTGCTGGATAAAGTGAAGCGTCTCTTTTGCCGAGGCGCTGGAGGGATAGGGACCAAAATATCTGGCACCATCTTTTTTTGCCCGCCTGACAAGTTGAAACCGGGGGAATGTATCAGTCATGTTGATCCTGATATTAAAATATGCCTTATCATCCCTGAAAATGACATTATACCTAGGCCGATGTTCTTTGATGAGATTATTCTCGAGGATCAGGGCCTCCTTCTCTGTGTCCGTAATGATATAGTCTAAATCATGGATCTTAGAGACAAGAAAAGGTATCATGAATCTCGAATCTGTTCCCCCGAAGTAGTTACGCAAACGGTTTTTCAAATCCCTGGCTTTGCCGACATAGATGACCCTCCCGTTTTTATCCTTCATGATATAAACGCCGGATGCACGGGGGATATTCCTGGTTTTGCTTTCGATGGTATTTTGCATTGGGGATTTAATCATGGTCTCCCGCTGCGGTGTCCGTGTCGCAGGGAACGATAAGGTTTCAGTCTTTAGAATATATCTGGCCCGCACCCGATGCGGTACAGGCAAAGCAAGCCCAGCTTTTGTTGTTCCAGGTGGGATCAATGACAGGGGCTTCTGTTTTGTCAAGCAGTTCAAGGCCGCATTTACAGGCAAAATAGCGGTGGAAGGCGAAGCATCCTGTCAGTTCGGGGTGAAAGACCGTAACCAGCACGTCAGGGCTTTCCGCAGCAGCAATATAGTCCTCTATCCGGAGCAGGACATTAACACTTCTGCCTACTTTTGTGATTTTGGGGGCACGAATGAAGGTTAAAGGGATATTTTGCGATGAAACTCTTGGTATAACGGCTTCGCCTGTAAAACTGTCCAGTTGACTTCCAAAGCTGTTTCTCTCGATCTCTATGTCAATCAAACCAAGATGCGGCGATTCGCCAACGACAGACTTGGCAAGCAGAACAGCCCCGGCACATGTTCCCCAGATCTTCATCCCCCGTTGGAATTCCCGGATAATGATATCCCTGAAACCATAGATATCAATCAGACGGGCAAGACAGGTACTTTCACCGCCGGGTATAATAAGACCTGCAAGGTTTGTAAAATCCGGGGGGTTTTTGACTCTTATACCCTTGATACCGAGACGTTTCAGGTGATCGAGGTGTTCTAAGACTCCTCCCTGAAGATCAAGAACACCGATAACGGAGGTGTAAACTGATTTCTTCAGTAATAAAACATTTGATTCATTTTCACCCGCCGACATCTCTGTAATTACCATCCCCTTGCCGCGAGAAGCTGTCCTTCCGGAATGTCTGATATTTCAATTCCGGGCATGGCTTTTCCGAGGCTCATGGAGGCTTCGAGAATCTTCACTGGATCGTTATAATAAGCCGTCGCTTTTACGATTGCCCGGGCACGCTGATCAGGATTTTCCGATTTGAATATCCCGGAACCTACGAAGATGCCGTCACACCCGAGCTGCATCATAAGCGCTGCATCAGCAGGCGTTGCTATACCACCGGCAGCAAAATTCACCACCGGCAGGCGGCCAAGCTCCCTTACCTGCAAAGCAAGTTCGTAAGGTATTCCGTTGGTCTTAGCAAAACCGGTAACTTCTTCCAGCGGCATACCGACAAGCTGCCGTATCTCCCGATTCATTGTGCGCATATGCCGTACCGCCTCGACCACATTTCCGGTTCCTGCTTCCCCCTTGGTACGAATCATGGCAGCACCCTCTGCGATTCGCCTCAGTGCTTCTCCGAGATTACGGGCACCACAGACGAAGGGAACGGCGAACTTTGTCTTGTCGGTGTGACATTCTTCATCGGCGGGAGTTAATACCTCGCTCTCGTCAATATAGTCGATTTTCAGCGCCTCTAATATCTGGGCCTCCACAAAATGACCTATCCTTGTCTTGGCCATGACCGGAATTGACACTGCTTTCTTGATCTCGGCTATCATGGCCGGATCGGACATCCGGGCAACACCGCCCTCTTTGCGTATATCTGCGGGAACCCGTTCAAGGGCCATAACTGCAACTGCTCCCGCATTTTCGGCAATCTTTGCCTGTTCCACATTGGTCACGTCCATAATGACACCGCCTTTTAACATTTGTGCCAACTGGACATTTAGTTCGTACCTTTTTTGATCCACTTTGCCTTGCCTCCCTGATCATTTAAAACATTCTACAATTTTATTAAGCTTATGCGAATAAATTCCTATCCGTCAAGCATAATATTTTTTCTGAATCCACCACTTTGTGCGGAGTGTTATTTTCCTGCCCGCCGCACCCCAAAAGGACAAACGCAGAATTGCATCAGTTATTGGAAAAGCATATTTCCATTGGCGTCCCCCAGCCTGTCCCTTTTATGATATGATCAGATTTTAGATAACATGCCGACAGCTCGCCCCGCAGCGGCTTTCACTTTCGGATTGTACGATTTGAAGCCAAATATGCCGCCGGACTTACTGACCTCCGTCAGAAATGGCAACGCTTCCCTGTCCCCGATTTTCCCCAGGGCACGACAGATATTTTCCTGCAGATTAACTTTCATCTCTTCCGACAGATTGAGTTTTGATTTAAATAGTTCAACAATAGACTTCAGAGCATCGCGATGCTTCAGTGATCCTAATGTGGTCACGACACTGGCCTTGAGCTGATCATCACATCCTGAAAGGGCATTTAATAGAATTTCACCCTTGAAAGCCCCCCCGATGTTGTTGACGCTTTTTAATGCCTCTCTCTGAACCCGGGGATCATCGTACACCAGAAGTGGCGCCAGAATTTGCGCATGCTCTTCGCTGCCGATCCTGCCCAGGAGCAGCGCCAGATTTCTAAGGTAATACCAGGGAGCACTTTCTTCGATCCGCCCAATGATATACGGTGCGGCTATATGTCCCATTTCAGGTATCAAGTTTAAAATCAGTACGCGTTCAGTACTGCTTTCGCTTTCCTGCAGTAAATCGAGAAGGCTGTTAATCGAGTGTTCTGCCACCAAGACCAGATTACGCCCGGCTTCGTTTCTCTGATTTCCAATATCCGTCCGAAATTCTGCCAGAAGAACTTCCAGAATGTCAGCAGATGCTATTTCCCCTAATGTGTCGGCTGCAGTGGATTGAATCTGGTCATCCTTTTCAATCTGACGTGAGGCAATGAAATAAAGCGCTTCCAATATGGGAAGGCTGTCGGCACACTGGTTTTTGCGGATCCGGCCTTGCGCCATATCCTTAAGTTGCGTACAGATTGTTCCGAACGCGTGTGACGGTAATGTTTCCATTCGTATCCATGAAAGTAACCTGTCCAGATACCGGTTCAATATATCCGTTCGCCGCACCTCTGAGAAATTCTGGATAATATTGACCAGAGCCCCTGATGCTGCTGCCCGAATGTCTGAATGATCACTTTGAAGGCTGCCGGTTAATCGGTCGATGATTGCTTCCGCCGTTTCGGTTTCCCCTTCCGAGTAGAGCATGTCCAGCATTTCCGGCAGGGATGTCGCATCGCTTTTATGGGCCATGCCCTCATCAAGCTGGTTTAAAAAATCGAGAACTTTTCCCTTGACTTCCCTGATTCTGTTTTCTTTCTCTTCCTTTTCGCGGGCATGTTTTTCCTCGATCTGATGCTGGAGTTCCACACCCTTATCAGTGTTCATCAAGTGCTGATAGGCTTGCTGAACAGATTCGATTTTCTCTCTGTCGGGTTCTCTTCCCTCAATATGTGCGCCATCTAACGCGTGATGGAGTGCACCGGCAACATGCTCAAATTTTTCATGATCGATACGGTCGATGATATGATCAAAAAGGCTGTTTTCGAGAAGTCCATCCATATTCTTAGTCAAAATCGTGGCAACAAGATCGGCATCCATATCGGAAATGGTCGTGGCAATCTGTTGGGAAATTCTATTTTTATCGGCATCTCCCATGACATTATCCAGAGAGTGCAACATATGGATCATGTTTTCCGACAACACGATGTCGGAAAGTGTTCCATCTTTTTCGGAAAGATGCTTTAAACCGGATTGAAATATCTGTAATACCCACTCAGGATTCTGCGCCTTTTCTTTTATTTCCGCGGGATCTAATATGATATCTGGGACTTCATTCGTGATATATTTAATGATATCCTCATCCTTTATGTCAAGGCCTGCCACGATCTGCCGGTCGCTGTCCATTTCGACATAAACCTTCTGATTGATCTGGATATGGGGCATCTTTCCTTCTGAAATGAGCTGTTCAAGCCCCATTTCCATATCCTTTTTTACGTCTTCCGGTTTTTTCCCCATGATTTCGAGGAAAAAAGAAAGTTCAATTTTATCCATATTTTTATTGAAACCGATGCTCTTGATTCCCCAGTTTATCATCAGCAGCAGAAAGATGGCCACTTGCGGTCTCTCCTGGTTTTTTTGACTCAGGGGATCGCCGGATATGAGAAGATTCTTTCCCGACTCGGCAAGCAGCAGATCGCCCTCCTCTGCAAAAATGGCCTGCAGCATATCGTAAAGCCTGTCGATGGTCTTTACGACCATCGCGTTGGTTGGCGGATAAAGACGGAGATTGATGATTGCCGTATTCATAATTACGACAACTTCTATCGCTTTTTCCTGAATTTTCGAGCCGTCCATATATCACCTCATAAAATGAAACCTGAAATCCTATTTCCTGGATTCAAGAACCCCGTTTATTTTTCAATATCAACATTATCCGATTATTATTGATGAATATGCTTTGAAAACTACACCTTCCGGCGAAATATGTCAAATGCCGGCCAGGAGGGACGCCCTAAAATTAATCACAACAAGCCACAACAAATGCCGACCGTCAGGCGGAGCGTCATACAGGTTTATCTGTTCTTTTTGATCATTTTATATTTACTTCTCAACGTCCATACAAAATACAGAGTATAAATGATTAAGGCCTCATATTCTCGACAAACTACCACCAGAGAAAATTTTCGAGCGGAATTAAGATGCGCTGATTTTTGAAGATAATGAAATTTGCTAATTGTGCATCCGTCAACATTCGCTGCCGCTAAAACCTTCCTCAATAGTTTCAAGATAAAAGGTTAAAAGCTTACTGATAAATGAGATATATTATTGTCACAACTATCGAATTTATTACTGAATAAATTGTAATAGTGCAAGAATTATTGTCAATTTTTTATTCACTTCATAACGAGGAGCGGCAACCATTATTTCACATGAAATTACACAATAGGGGGTACGTTTTTTACCTGAAAAATGTGAGCTTGTCCCTGTTTTTGATTCCTCAGACCTGTGGCTGTTGCCAGCTCTGGGTCATGGTCGGAGGTCAGCCTCTTATGATCTTGGCAAAAATACCTGCCGTATGCCGCCCTGACGGTGCGCAGCAAGCAGACATGATGATCATGAAACTGCTTGTTTCTTGTTATTTCACGAATTTTATGTTAAAAATCAATGAAGATTTGCCTCATAACGTGAGACCTTTACAGAATAGCGAAAGTTGATTTCAGAAGGCGCAAATTGAAGATCCGGGCAATGCAGCAATGCCCTCGCAGCGCATTACCGCCAAAGACAGTTTTGCATACTCAAGCGTAAGTTGTGCCTTTGCAGCAAAGTAAAACATGTATAGTTTAATAAATTTTTGAGTGTCGTTGAATACAATCTTCAATGCTCTCAAATATGGAGAAAATCTTGTTTGCTGAAAAAATTCTTAAATGGCGTTCCACGGTTGTCGTCTACGGGCGAATGATTAAATTCTCCCATACCATCTTTGCCCTCCCCTTTGCCCTGACTGCTCTTATTCTGGCACATAGAGACAATCCTGTCACCTACAGCCTCATCTTCTGGATCATTGTGGCAATGGCAGGAGCCAGATCCGCCGCCATGGGTTTCAACCGCCTGGCTGATGCCAATATCGATGCAAAGAATCCAAGGACTGCTGAAAGGGAGATCCCTGCCGGTCGCATTTCTATTAAAGAAACAGCCCTTTTTATCATTGGTTCAAGTATTGTTTTTATCCTTTCTGCATTGGCCATCTCCGAACTTTGTTTCCTGCTTTCATTCCCCGTTTTGCTTGCACTTTTTGGTTATTCATATACGAAGAGGTTTACATGGCTGTCACACATTGTTCTGGGTCTAGTACAGGGATTAGCACCCATAGCGGTCTGGGTTGCCGTAACGGGTACGTTTTCTTACAGGATACTGGCTTTATCACTGACCTTGTGCACTTACATAGCCGGTTTTGACATTCTATATTCCTGCCAGGATTTAGACTTTGACCGCCGTCAGAAGCTCTACTCCATGCCGGCAAGATTCGGTGCGGCAAAAGCTATGCATTTTTCATCAATTCTCCATTTAATCACTTTTTTATCGCTTTTATCCCTTTACTGGATATTTGCTCTCAGTCAGTTTTACCTTCTCTTTGTTTCCGTTATCGGGATACTTTTAATTGTAGAGCACAGAATCGTCAAACCCGATGACCTCTCCAGGATCAACATCGCCTTTTTTCATGTTAATAGTATCATTTCGATCCTTTTATTTACAGCTTTGATAACAGAGGAAATGATAGGGAGGATATCTTGAAAAAACGAATCATTGTAGGGATAACCGGTGGTTCAGGAACCATCTATGCGATAAGGCTTCTCGAAATCCTGTTGACGATGCCTGTCGAGATCCATCTTATTATATCCGACATGGGTGAGGATATTATGCGTTATGAACAGGAATGGGATGATAAACCTTTAGATGAATTGTTAGATCGGTCGCTGAGCAAAGCGAAAAATGAAGGTGAGCTAATCCGGTATCCTGTAGATGATCTCTTTGCCCCGATAGCCAGCGGCTCTTTTCAGGCATCCGGAATGGTGGTCGTTCCATGTTCCATGAAAACCCTTTCCACAATCGCCGCAGGATATGCCGGTAACCTGATTGAAAGGGCTGCCGATGTTACCCTGAAGGAACGACGTCCACTTCTTCTCGTTCCCCGCGAGACCCCGCTGAGTCTCATCCATTTGAGAAACATGGTGGCGGCAACGGAGGCCGGTGCTATTATCATGCCTGCGAGCCCTCCCTTTTATCACAAGCCTAAGAAAATCTCAGATCTGGTGAATTTCATGGCGGGAAGGATCCTCGATCATTTGCAACTTGAACACCATCTGATACCGAGATGGGGAGAGAATGATGGCTAAGAAAAGGAATTACCGTAATCTGGCCGACTTTATCCGGGTCCTTGAAAGCGAAGGAGAACTGCTGAGGATCAAGGCGCCCGTTTCTTCTTATCTTGAGATCACAGAGATAACAGACAGGGTTTCCAAAAGTCCGTCGGGCGGCAAGGCATTGCTTTTTGAACAGGTGGTAGGTTCTTCCTTTCCCGTAATTACCAATGCCTTTGGATCTGAAAAGAGGATTGCCCTTGCCCTGGGTGTAAGAGAACTGGTTGATCTGAGGAAGAGGCTAAAAGATCTTCTCGATCAGGCGCCGCCTAAGAATCTAATAGAGAAACTTAGGCTTCTGACCAAGGCTTTCAGCTTAAGGCGATATTTACCAAGAACCGTAAAGATGTCACACCCTCCCTGCCAGGAGGTTGTTTTGAAGGGCGATCAGGTTGACCTGAGAAGATTGCCGGTTCTACATTGCTGGCCCGGCGACGGTGGTCCTTTTGTGACCCTGCCCGTTGTCTTTACCAAAAGCCTTGTTACGGGAAAGAGGAATGCCGGTATGTACCGTCTTCAGGTTTTTGATAAAAATACGACAGGTATGCACTGGCATATTCATAAGGACGGCTCGCATTATTTTAGCGAATACCGAAAGGTCGGGGAAAAAATGGAGGTGGCAGTGGCCATCGGTACAGACCCTGCTGTTACCTATGCGGCAACCGCTCCCCTGCCCCGTGGTATTGATGAGATGCTTCTTGCCGGGTTCATCCGGGAAAAAAATGTGGAGATG
>Ga0265296_1001917_pt1 | contig 22150 bp, 24 predicted proteins | sample MunlanPumphouse1_FD_189073 | JGI IMG/M metagenome (GOLD analysis project Ga0265296, IMG submission 189073) | Groundwater microbial communities from a municipal landfill in Southern Ontario, Canada - Pumphouse #1 | ecosystem: Environmental > Aquatic > Deep subsurface > Groundwater | place... | reverse complement strand
TCGAGGTGAAGCAGAACGCGATCCGGTCGTCGGCGAGCTCCACGGTATCCACGCCACGGATCGATGCGGACTCGCCCAGCTTCTCTACGAGACACATCTCACGTCCCGTGCACCAGCCGTACACGAGCGCGACGTTGGGTCCGATCGCCTGCACGATCCGCGGCTTCGCCCAGGCACAGAACGCGCGGATTTCCTCTTGCTCGAGGAGAATCTCTTTCCCGATGCGGTACAGGACGAGGCCGACGTAGTTGTGGTGGAGGCCGACGGTGATAGGTTCTTTCATGGCTTTCCTCCTTAGGAAGCACACTGAACATACGGGATGGTTGAGCGCCTGTCAATATTTTGACAAAACACGAACGACGTGGTCAATCAAAAACACCTCGGACACAGAAGCCGAGGCGTTTTTCTTTTAAACGATGAGTGTTGCAATCAGCAGAGCCACGATGTTCAGGATTTTGATCATCGGGTTCAAGGCAGGACCGGCCGTGTCCTTGTAGGGGTCGCCGACTGTGTCGCCGGTGACAGCCGCCTTGTGAGCGTCACTTCCCTTGCCGCCGAAGTTTCCTGCCTCGATGTATTTTTTGGCGTTGTCCCATGCGCCTCCGCCGGTAGTCATCGAGATAGCGACGAAGAGTCCTGTGATGATGGAGCCGATTAAGAGTCCGCCGAGCGCTTCTGCACCAAGCGTAAATCCTACGACGATTGGAGCGAGCACGGCGAGCAGTGAAGGGGCGATCATGTACTTGATGGCGCGTGTCGTCACTATGTCGACTGCCTTGCCGTATTCAGGTTTGCCAGATCCATCCATGATTCCAGGAATCTCTCGGAACTGACGACGCACTTCATCCACCACGGCTCCTGCGGCTTTGCCGACGGCTTCCATGGCCATGGCGCCGAAGAGGTAGGTAATGAGTCCGCCTAAGAACAGACCAGCGATGACGTTGGGATCGACAAGACTAAAGACGATCTGTGTACCCGTGGCTTCAATCGTGTGCACGTAGTCGCCGAACAAGACGAGCGTGGCAAGTCCAGCCGATCCGATCGCGTACGCTTTGGTGACAGCCTTGGTCGTGTTGCCAACGGCGTCAAGCGGATCTGTAATTGCGCGCACAGAAGGTGGCAGGTCTGCCATCTCGGCAATCCCGCCAGCGTTGTCCGTGATGGGGCCATAGGCATCGATCGCGACAATGATTCCCGTGAGTGAGAGCATGGCGACCGCGGCGATTGCAATACCGTAGAGACCCGCGAGGTTGTAGGCGATGAGAATGCCAAGGACGATGGTGATGACAGGGAGCGCTGTTGCTTTCATCGAGAGCGCGATTCCAGCAATGATGTTGGTACCATGTCCTGACTGTGACGCGGCGGCGAGTTGTTGAACCGGCTTGTGTTCTGTTGCCGTGTAGTACTCGGTAATGATGATGAGCAGTCCCGTGATCAACAGACCCAACAGGCCACTCAACAAGAGTTCGTTCGCGTTTTCAAAAGCAAAGAGATTTGTCACAAACCAAAATCCGATTCCAGCGAACACTCCTGCGGCGCCAAGGCCCTTGTAGAGTGCGCCCATGATGTTTTTCTTGTCACCGAGTTTGATGAAGAATGTGCCCAAGATCGACGCGACGATCGCGACAGCTCCAAGGGCGAGAGGATAGAGAACAAGTCCTTCGTTGTCTTGAAGAAGCTCTCCCAAGACCATGGTCGCGATGAGTGTCACGGCGTAGGTTTCAAACAAGTCTGCGGCCATGCCAGCGCAGTCGCCCACGTTGTCGCCAACGTTATCGGCAATCACGGCTGGATTACGAGGATCATCTTCTGGAATGTTGGCTTCTGTTTTTCCAACGAGGTCAGCGCCAACGTCCGCGGCTTTCGTAAAAATTCCTCCGCCCAGTCGCGCGAACACGGAAATGAGTGAACCGCCGAATCCAAATCCGATGAGCGCACCAACATCTTGAGTGATGGCGTAGAATCCTGCGACGCCCAAGAGCGCGAGTCCTACCACAAGCATGCCCGTGACGGTTCCGCCTTTCACAGCCACCTCCAGTGCTTGAGCAAGTCCTTTCTTTGCCGCCTCGGTTGTACGGACATTTGCTCGTACAGACACGCTCATGCCGACAAATCCAGCGGCTCCAGAGAGCACTGCGCCTACAAGGAATCCGACCGCGAGTGTCCAGTTGAGCGCCACGCCCAGCAGAAGAAAAATGACCAAGCCGATCACGGCGATCACTTTGTACTGACGCGCGAGATAGGCGCTCGCGCCTTCCTGGATCGCAAGCGCGATTCCTTTCATTTTTCCTTCACCAGCAGGCTGTTTCAAAATCCAGTGTGTGAGAACAGCTCCCCAGAGAATGGCGAGGATTCCTGCGGCGATGGCATAGGGTATAATGGGCATAGATTGGATCAAGCACGTTTAAAAATACGCGGGTAGTTTAGGAAAAAAAGCCATTCATGTCAATCAAAGTAATCCCGAGCTTCAAGATTGAACACGAGCTTCAGGCACAGGGCCTTGTAAGAATTGTTGGTGTGGATGAGGCAGGATGCGGTGCGCTCGCGGGTCCAGTCGTTGCTGGAGCGGTGATTCTTCCTCTTGATTTTGAGTGTAATGAAGTACGCGACAGTAAACTCTTAAGCGAGCAAAAACGTGAGGATCTCTATCTCCTGATTGTTGAGGGGGCACTCGCGTGGGCGACAGGATCAGCGAGCGTCAAAGAGATCGAGGAGTTGAACATTCGCGGGGCAACGCTCTTGGCCATGTGTCGCGCGGTGGAAGCGATTGAGCAAGTTGACTTTGCACTCGTGGATGCGTGGACGATTCCCGGAGTCTCGTGTCCGCAACGCGGAATCATACGTGGCGATCAAACAGTGATGTCGATTGCCGCCGCCTCGATCATCGCGAAAGTCACACGTGACCGAATCATGAGAGAGCTCGACCTTCAGTATCCAGAATACGGATTCCAGATTCACAAAGGGTACGGGACGCGTGTGCATCAAGAAGCGATTCGTGAGCACGGCGCTTGTGCGATTCATCGATTGAGTTATAAAACATTTCAGTATGACAGAATTGCTCCCTGAAAATATTCGACCGTGGGGACGTTATGATGTTTTGGATGCAGGTGAGACTCACCAAGTGAAACGCATCACCGTCCTCTCTGGAAAACGTCTCTCGTATCAACGCCACCAACGTCGAGAGGAATTCTGGGTGATCGTGTCAGGCCGCGCGTTGTTTACGCTCAACGACCAGGAGTCACAGCATGGACCTGGTGAAGTGCTCGTTGTTCCAAAGACATCCAAGCATCGCGTGGCGTGTGTAAGTGACGTTCCGCTTGTGTTCATTGAAGTACAGCACGGCGATTATTTTGGCGAAGATGACATCGAACGTTTCGACGACGACTTCGGCCGCACCGGAAAAACGACACCTCACTGATTGACGGATGACCCTTTTTTAGGTACGCTCTTTCACGCTCATGAATCTCTCGGTCAAACAATTTTTTGTCCGCGCTCTCTTGGGCATTTTGCGCGGGTTGATTCTCGTCAAACGGCACGGGGGTTCATTTTTTTTCAGACTCGCTGATCCTGCAAAGGGAGTTAGTCTGTTTTTTGTTCGTGTGTTTGGCGTGCCTGTCGTTCGTCTGATTCTGCTTGCACGTCGCTACGTCGATCGTGTGTTGTATCCTGCCAAGCACAAACTTATTTTTCTCATCAGCAACCGATTTACCGTTCATGTGATGATGGGACTGATTGTCGTCTCCGTGGTCTTCGTAAACATTTCAGCCAGAGATGTTCGAGCAGAGGATTTTGGACAAAAGAGCTTGCTGTATCAACTTGTCTCCGCCGATGAATTTTATCAACTGGAAGTGGTTGAGGCGGGGTCTGCGGTTGTGACGTTGGGAGTGAGCTCATCTTATACAGACGACACGATCATAGACGCGCGTCGTCACATGGATCTGGATTATTTGGAAGAGGTCTATGTGACTTCGCAGACAGGACAAGAAGAAGCAGAGGTTGTGGTTCCGGAGCGCGCGAGCATTGAGACGTATGCGATTCAACAAGGCGATACCTTGGGGGCGATTGCAGAAAAGTTTGGTTTGAGTCTGTCGACGATTTTATGGAGTAATAATCTTACCTATACCAGCACCATTCAACCTGGAGATGATCTATCGATTCTTCCTGTTGATGGTGTGCTCTATACCGTAAAGAGTGGCGACACGCTTTCCTCGATTGCCCGTAATTTTTCAGTCGACACAAAGACGGTTATGGCGCAAAATGGGATTGAGAGCGCAGATCGGCTTTCAATTGGAGACAAGCTCTTGTTGCCTGGCGGCGAGCCACCCGCATCGGTTGCAACGGCCAGACGTAGTGCGTCTATCAGTGAACTGTTTACGGCGCCTTCCTCCTCTTTCGCCGCCATAGGTGGATGGGCGTGGCCCACAGATTGGCGCGTGATTACGCAGTATTTCACTTGGCGGCATACAGGAATCGATATTGATGGTGATTACTCAACGTATTCCTATGCCTCGCGCGACGGTGTAGTTATTTATTCAGGCTGGCGCACAGGATATGGATTGACCGTTGAGGTCGATCACGCAGATGGATATGTCACGCGCTACGCTCATAACTCTAAAAATTTTGTGAGCGTAGGTGAAGTTGTCAGCGCAGGACAAGCGCTTGCTCAAACAGGTTCGACTGGACGATCAACGGGAACCCATTTGCACTTCGAGATTATTCGCAACGGCCGTTTCCAAAATCCTCTCGATTATGTCAGGTAATAGGTCTTGTCTCTCTCATGTGTTCTATGAGTAAAACGTGTACGAGTTGTAAAAACGCCGTTGAAGCCTGGAACGAGCAGTGCCGCGCCTGTGGGTTTACGCTCGTGCTCGAGCCCGACGAAAAACGGCGCGCCAGATTTTTGCGCGGGCCAGCGCTGGGCGCCCTCTTGTTCACTCAAGGCTGGACGTTTGGTGCGAGAGTGTACTTTTGGTTTTTGATTTCGTTGATTCCCGTCGTGGGCATTGCGGCCTTGATCCTGTGTGTCATTTTTGGCAGACGGTGGTCGTGGAAGTACGGCGGGTGGAGTGATTGGGGGGAGTTTGTAAAGAGGATGCGCGTGATGGATGCGATCGGTCTGTGTTGGGTCGCGATTCTTGCGTGGGCGTATCTGTATGTTCGTTTCAACTAAATGGATGCGTTGGTGTATACTGGTTTCATCGAATAAAAATAATCTCTATTTTTATGGCCAAGGGAAACAATGCTCAACAGAGAAAAGTGAAGAAGCCCAAGAAGGACAAGAAGAAGTAGATTTCAAAACAACCACGCGCACGTGGTTGTTTTGTTTTCGCGTTCGTTATGAGATTTTTACAGAAAGGTTTACATCCAGGGCATCGGCAATTTTACGAAGAAACGACAATGTTGGATTTTCTGATCCAGACTCAAAACGAGAAATGGCTGACTGTTTTGTACCGATTTTTTTTGCGAGTTCAGATTGAGTGACTCCGGCATGTAATCGATAAGCAATGAGCTGCTCAATAAGGGCATATTCTGTTTCCAGCTCTTTGTAAGCTTTTTTTACAAGTGGACGTTTTGCGAACACTTCCTTTTTGAATTTTTTATAGGATTGCATAGAACTCATTGTGGGTTACTGTCTCTTTTCTTCTCAATTAAGCAAAAACGTTTCTCCCATTCTCCGCCCGTCATCCCGAACCCTTCGACTTCGCTCAGGGTAAACTCCGCCGAGGGAGCCCATGGCGAATCATTTGATCGAAAATGGGATCCTTCCTCCTCGATGACTCGTCGTCCCCACTTCGTCAAGACTTCGTGGGGCAGGCAGGATGACACAGGGGAGGAAACTCGCTATGGGTTCATATACAGCGAGTATAGCCTATCAGTTATATTTGATCAAATGATTTGAGTCGAGTCTGTGCCATTTTCAATTCCTTGGTTGGTATCTGCATTGTCTTTTTCACATATCCATGCAAGACAATCACAATGCTGTTTCGGAACGCAAAGAATAACCGCACTTCTTGTTTTCCCCGCACACGAAACTCCATCAAGCCCCGTCCGATGTGTTTTACATGTGGCATTCCGAGCGCATGACCAAATGTTTCGAGCAATTCAAAAGAACGAAAAATCTTACCAATCGTTACATCCTCCAGTGAAAAAATGAACTCACGCGTATGTCTGTGTAAAATCTTAATTTCGATTTTATCCATACGCTTGAATGTTATCTTGTCCTCTGTACTGCAAGGCCTCGGCCATGTGGTCGACGGTTATCTCCTCGGACTCATCAAGGTCGGCGATCGTTCTAGCTACTTTTCTTACGCGTGTATAGCCTCTCGCCGAGAGATGATTTCCTCGTAGCGCTTGCTCTAGGAGCGCGCGTGTCTGTTGTGTGAGTGGCGCACAGACATCGAGTTGTGCAGAACTGATTTCGTTGTTTAAGAATAGCTTCATTCCTTTTAAGCGTTTTCGTTGTGCCGCTCTGGCGGATTCTACACGCCCTCTGATCGCCTCGGAGGACTCTGGTTTTTCTTGCGAGAGTAACTTCTCATATTCAACGGCAGGAACCTCGATCACAATATCGAATCGATCAAGCAGGGGGCCAGAGATTTTTTTCTGATAGCGCATCACAGCTTCGTGACTGCATGTGCATGGTCGATGCGGATTGGTGAGATGTCCGCATGGGCATGGGTTCATTGCGGCGACCAGAAGAAAACGCGCGGGAAATTGTACGGATCCCACAGCGCGTGAAATCGTAACGGATCCATCCTCAATCGGCTGACGCAAGTGCTCAAGTGTAAAGCGTGAGAACTCCGGAAGTTCATCTAGAAACAATACTCCACAGTGAGCGAGCGAAACCTCTCCAGGTTTTGGCCATGTTCCTCCTCCTACTAACGAGACAGCAGATGAACTGTGATGCGGAGAACGAAACGGCCGCGTTTCCATGAGACCCTGTTGTGAGCCAAGGACTCCAGCGATCGAAGCAATGGCTGTGGCTTCCACCGCTTCTTCATAGGTGAGACTTGGCAGAATCGATGGCAAGGATCTAGCAAGCAATGTCTTGCCGGCTCCTGGTGGTCCCTTGAGAAGGATATTGTGAGAGCCAGCGGCTGCAATCTCGAGTCCGCGCTTGGCCGCTTCCTGACCCTTGATTTCGGAAAAATCATGATCATGTCGCTTCACACACGCTCGTTTCTTTCGTTCAGCTTTCTCAAGAATTTTTGTTTGTGTGAGATGATCGACGACTGTTTTGAGCGATGCAACGCCATACACATTGAGTCCGTTCACGGCCGCGGCCTCGGCGGTATTTAGAACAGGCACAAAGAGATCACATTTTGAAATTTTTTTTGCCATGATGCCAGCAATGAGAGCGACTTGTACGGGACGTACAGATCCATCTAACGCCAATTCTCCAATGAAAACCGATGTTTCAATTGAGGATCTTGGAATTTCACCCATCGCAACCAAAATGGATAGAGCGATTGGTAGATCATAAATAGGACCCTGTTTACGCACGTCCGCCGGAGCTAAATTGACAGTGATTTTTCCGCGCGGAAATTTGAAACCGCTATTTTTAATAGCCGCACGGATACGATCTCTCGATTCCTTTACGGATGCGTCTGGAAGTCCAACCACGCAAAACGTTTTGAGCCCAAGAGAAATGTCCGTCTCGACCGTGACAGGCACGCTTGAAATTCCGATCGTTGCACTGGATGTGATGTGAAACATAAAACCCCAAAAATGATTTAACATTGGTGGGGTTTCTTATGATTGAAGGCTACATCATCTTAAGCTCCTTGTCAAATTCACGTTTGCGTCTTGAAGCAATCAGCAGTAATACAACACCCAGAACAATGACAACATCCGAAAGATTTATCGCTGAACGACCAAAAAGAATGATGTAATCAACAGTGAAGCCGTAATTCACACGGTCATATAAGTTTCCCAAGGCTCCAATGATGACCATCAAGGACGCAAATGTTATGAACGGGCGGTCATGTCGGTGTTTGTATGCGACGCGGACGAGCCCAAGACCAATGATTACAGAAGCAAAGATCACAAACTCAAGTCGAAACGGGAAATCAAAGGCAATGCCGAGGTTTTTATGGATCGCAAAACTTATAAGGCCGGGATCAACAAGACTCCCTTCTTGAGGGAGTCGTTCAAGTCCTTTTGCTTTGAGCCACTCATCCGAGAGAACGACCAAAAGAGTTGGAACGAGGAGCCAGTAAATCGATTTCTGTGAGGGCTTCACACTTCTTGAGTGAGAGTTTTTTTGCACTGAATGCATGAGCTTGATGTCGGACGAGCGATTAAACGTCGTTCGTCGATCATTTGTCCGCAGTACTTGCAGGTACCGTACTTCCCTTGTTCGATGAGTTTGATAGCTGACTCAACATCGCGAAGCGCCTTCTCCAATTCATCTTCCAGCGAAAGGTTATCAGAGAACTGCGCGACTTCAGAGGCGTTCTCGTCCTCCTTGTCGCCCATGTTTGGGAATTCAGCCACAAAATCAGCTTCTGTTGCCTTGGGATTTCGATGCGAAAAACGCGAGAGCTCCTTTTCAAGGCGCGCTTTTTCCTCTTCCAGTTGCTTCTTCACATGTTGGATGAGATCAGTTCCCATAAAAGGCCGTTTAGTTCATCAATAACCGAAGTCTAACACTTCTTATTGGAAATATAAATAGGGCCACAGCCCGCGATAATGTGTTATTTTTCGGGGTGAGGCCCTAGCGTGGGTGGAGGTGTTGATTTGTGGAGGCGCTGGGCTTTGGGGTGATATGGATTTCACCGCAAGACTCAACGCCCTAACAAACACGAACAGACTCTCGCCCTATAACTCTTCCGTCTTACCATTCTTTGGTTTTACCCACGAACGCCCCGAAGGACGCAATTTGTGCGGGCGAACCTAGAAGATTTCGCTTTTGTTTTTGTTTTGCGTTTCAGAATAGTGAGACGGTAAGACGTTTCCCGAATGGATGCACACAGGCGTGGGGCACCTGTCGACTGTTCGATGAATTCACAGTCAGGTGCGTATTCGGAAAACCTCCCAAGAGTTTGGTGTGAAAGAACGACTTACAAATGGAGTATATCAAAAAAATGACCAGTGGTCAATTTGTGTTTTATCGCTAATTTATAAGCTGATAGTGAATAGGTCGAAACAAATTGTATTCAAGGAGGTTCAAATTTGAGAAAAGTTATCCACAATTTGAGCTAGTTACTCATAACTTATCCACAGCTATGTTGAGCAAAATTTCATCGAGCTTGAATACTTTTTCATCTCAAAGGAAATGGCTGAAAAGTGAGAGGATATGCTTTGCAACGCTTGGATGGTTCTGTTGTAGCTTACTGTCCTTGTGGATCCTAACATGGCAGAGGGATCAAGCCGAAGAACATTGCCAATGCAATCAGAATCCGAATCGCCTGGCTGATAAACAGCTTTCAGCATCTTCTCATTTGTTGTGAAAATTACCTGATCATCAATAAAAGCACCATAAATAGATCGACCGCTAACTCCAAGCACATGGAGAGCTTGTATTTGTCCAAGCTGGATTTCCTCAACAGTCACGATCTCTGGCTCGACCATGACTTCGCGAAGCACTGACCCGTCCACCAAGGTAGACTCTTGAATACTTGGAGAAAGATAAGCGCCCATCAGCTGTAAGAGGCTCAAAATGTCGCTCTCTTGCAGATTCCCCTTTCTTGTCATCAATAAAAGATCAGTATCCCCGGAATCATTCGCTTCCACAAAAACCGTCCACTCTTGATTTAGGAAGCTGGAAAACGTCCCAAGTTCCTGATCGTGGTTGACAGTGACTCCGCTTGTATTGGAGGACATTGCCAGCATGATCTGTGGGAGAATCATCTTCGAATATCCTTTTTTCCCTTGATTTGTAAACTGGATTTCAATATCTCCTTCTTTTTCGTACAGAGACCCTGATAGGCTTATATCAGGTAATTCTATTCGTCCAAACCAGCGTCTGGATAAGGAAACAAATAGAGGGCGTTGCGCTTTCGAGTCTATGCCACTTACAGGCAGGAGCGTTTGAGACATCAGCACAATCGAAGGAGTAATTTCCTGTGTTGTGATAGACAGGGCGGTCAGAAGCTCTGTTGGCAGATTCTGCTGATCTGTTCTGATTGCAATGGCACGTTCTCCTGTTTGAGTAACAAACAGAGCAAGCTCTCCTTGAATAAATGGAGAAAGATCATTGATGTCCAGACTTCTGTTTGAAATCAGTGGGATAGTTGCGAAGATGTTCTGGATGGTAGGCCAGCTTGCGTCTGTGAGCTCAAGCTGGACAGCTAAAATAGTTCCTTCAGGCGCCGCCCGCAAGATCGAATCGCGTGAAAACCACATCTCCCCCGCGCGCCATGTCACAAACACGAGCACAAGAGCAAAGAAACCCAGAAGCCAAACAACCTGCCTCAATGGGCGGGTTGTTTTTGTGTGTCGAGAGAATGGGATGTTAAGTCTTTGCATGTTATGGCCTTCCCCCTCCGCCAAGGCTACGGGGGACAGAGTGGCGGGCATAGCCACCTCGACTTCCTCCACCATTTGATCGAGGAGGACGTGGTGGAGGTAGCTCACCAGGTGGACGAGGCGCTGGGCGTTCAGGCAATACGTTTCCAGGTGCGTCTTTCATGGAAAGGCTTATTCGGCCGTCAGGGGTCATCTCCATGATTTTCACTTGGACTTCTTGTCCCATCTTTACAATATCAGAGACTAACTCAACTCGCCAAGGCGCCATCATACTTACATGCACCATGCCGTCGCGTTTGGGCAAGAACTCCACGATCGCTCCAAAATCCATAATGCGCGCGACTTTTCCTGTATAGATCTCGCCAACTTTTGGTTCACGAGTAAGGTTTTGAACCCACGCGAGAGCCTTCTGCGCGCCGTCTGCATTGGTTGAAGTAATCATGACCAAACCGTCGTCCTCAATATCAATCGCCTGCACGCCAGTCACGGCGATAATTTCGTTGATGGTTTTGCCGCCTGGACCAATGACGTTGCCGATGAGCTCTGGGTTGATGCGAAGGGTGATAATGCGCGGCGCATATGGCGATAGATCTGGGCGCGGCGCGGCAATCGCGACGGCCATGGCATCTAAAATTTCCATGCGCGCGGCTTTTGCTTGGTTGATAGCGGCCTCAATAATTTCAGGAAGAAGACCATCGGTTTTGGTGTCCATCTGGATTGCGGTGATCCCAGCGCGACTGCCAGCGATTTTGAAGTCCATACCGCCCTTGCCGTCCTCCAAATCCTGCAAGTCTGTGATGACCTTCCATTTACCAGAGGCATTTGTAGCCAGTCCCATGGCAATTCCTGCGACAGGCGCTTTTATGGGAACGCCAGCATCCATGAGAGCAAGAGTTGAACCACAGGTAGACCCCATTGAGCTCGATCCATTTGAACCCAATACCTCTGATACCGCTCGAATCGTATAAGGAAAAGTTTCCTTGTCTGGCATCATTGGCATAAGCGCTTTTTCTGCGAGTCCGCCGTGTCCGATGTCGCGACGGGATGGACCGCGCAGAGGTTTCACTTCGCCCACGGAGAACGGAGGAAAATTGTAGTGATGGAAATAGCGGCGTTTGCCAACCGTCTCCATGCCGTCGAGCGTCTGTTCGTCCCCAGGCGCGCCAAGAGTGACAACGGTCAGGACTTGAGTTTCACCGCGCTTGAAGTGGCCACTGCCGTGCACGCGTGGCAGAACCGCAACCTCGTTTACGAGTTGTCGGATTTGGGTGATGGAGCGGCCATCGACGCGTTTTCCATCATCGAGGATTGCGCGCGAGACCTCTTCTTCCAGCACGGCGTTAACGATGCTAGATCCAAAAGACAACTCGTCTTGCGCAATGCCAGACTCAAGCAAAAATGCCTTTGTGAGATTTTTGAGTTCAGTTTTTTGTGCGCTACGTTCGTTCTTGGTAGCTTGCGGCGTGCCAAAGAATAACTCTGCAACCTTTTTGACAATGAATGGCTTGGCAAGAGCCTCCACCCTTATTTGTGATTCGCTCTTTCCTACGCTCGGGTCGATTTTTTCTTTTCCGACTGCGGCGCGAACATCCTCGATCAACTTGATAGGCGCGGCCAAATGTTTTTGTCCGAATGAGAAGGCTTGGATAATGATTTCCTCCGGAGCTTCGTTGGCTCCAGCCTCAACCATGATGATCTTTGCAGGTGTTCCAGCAAAGGAGAGATCCAAGAGAGACTTCTGCCGTGCGGCATAGGTTGGATTCAAAACCCACTCGCCATCCACTTGACCCACGCGCACGCAACCAATCGGACCGTTCCATGGGATCGAGCTTATGTGGAGCGCACAGCTGGCGGCAACGAGGCTGATTATGTCTGCGTCATTTTCTGTATCAAACGAAAGGACAGATACAATCACCTGGATGTCGTTGCGAATTCGTTCGTCGAACAATGGGCGCAGTGCGCGGTCAATGAAACGCGAAACCAAAACGGCTTCGTCCGTTGGACGTCCTTCTTTTTTGATAAATCGACTACCTTTGATGCGACCAGCCGCATACAGCTTTTCCTCGTAGTCCACCATAAGCGGAAAGAAATCGAGTCCTTCGCGTTTGTCTGGACTGATCTGTGCCGTTGCAAGGACGACGGTCTCGCCATATTGCACCATGCAAGACCCGCTCGCTTGAGCGGCATATTTTCCCACTTCAATCGCGAGTGTCTTGCCTCCCCACTGTGTTTCGAATCGTTGTTGTTTTTCCATAGTCATTAGAATTCAAGTCGTCGTGTGCGATTTTCTTCTTGATTATTTACGGCTTCATCTGGCAGGTCCATGAAGAACCCCGTGTCCTCGCTCTCGTTCTCTTTCTGATCCACGACCTCTGATCTTTGGCCACCGAGTTTAGGGCCTATGAGATAGCGTCGTTTATTTTGAGAGAGGTCTGTGTAGTCGTGTACGACTTTTTGTAGAGCCGAGGAAGTCGTCTCGCCGAACGCCATGAGTTCAACCATACGTCCGCGACCCAATGCGTAATTCACGAGTGGTTGGAAGTCACCGTCACCAGAGACGATTACGACCACATCCAAGGTGTCGAGCATCTGCACGACGTCGATGGCGAGCCCGACGTCCCAGTCCGCTTTTTTGTGACCAGAAGCAAATTCTTGTAGAGGCTTTTCACGTGTCTCAATGCCAGCGCTTCGCAAGGCCTCGAAGAACGGTTGTTCTTCTTTGCTTTCTGTTCCAACCACGTAGGCCATGGCGCGGATGAGTTTGCGGCCAGCAACCGCGTCATCCACAATATTTTTAAAGTTCACTTTGCGCTTAAATAGATTGCGCGCGCTGTAATACATGTTTTGCGTGTCGATGAAAACTCCGACACGCTGGTCTGGATGCTTGAACATAGATTTAAAAGTCTTTTAAGCAAATACCCCGCCAAAAAAGGGCGGGGTTTAAAATTAGCGCAGTTCGAGTTCTTTCTTGAGTTTCTCAAACGCTCCCGCATCCTCTCGTTCCAGATATTTGATGAGACGTCGGCGTTCGTTCACTTTATTGATAAGCCCTCGACGAGAGGAGTTATCCTTTTTGTGTTCCTTCAAGTGCTTGGTTAACTCTTCGATCTCGGCCGTCAAAATAGCGATCTGCACCTGCGGGGAACCAGTGTCCGATGCATGAGTGCGATACTTCTTAATGATGTTCTGCTTCTTTTGAACATTGAGCATAAAGAGTGGAGGTTGGAGGTTAGAAATTGGATGTTGGAAGCATCCGGAAATCGCCACCGCCTCGTTCGTGGCGCGATCCGAGTCGTGGGAGCTCAAGCCCATGACCCAGGTTGCGTCCTTTTAGATGAGTAATGTGGAGAGCGTAGCGTAAAGAGAGGTTTTCAGTCAAGGAACTCGATCCAGTGCCTCTGATGAGAGTGAGCATTTAGTGTACACTATTCACATCTATGCGCACGCATCCTTCTCATCGCCACACCTTGGCTCACGGCGCGGCGCTCCCAGCGCTTGCAAGCAATCGGCTCATCGACAGCATTTCAGCCAGTATGGTTGGCGTGTTTCTCCCCATTTTCCTCTATGAATTTTTTGACCTCTCGGTTGCGTTCGTGATCCTGTGGTATCTCGTGAATTGCTTGGTGAAGCTTCCGTTTTTTGTGCTCGGTGCCAAGATTTTTTCGCGCATTGGACTCACGCTCAGCATGGTGATCGGGACGCTGGGCGTGGTCCTGTTCCACACCAGTTATTTTTTTGTAAGCAGCTCAGTCACCTCTTGGCAGATTCTCATGGCGCTCGGGATGGCAGGACTTCTGCTCAACAGTATTTTTTATTGGTCGCCGTTTCATATCGACATGGCCAACCTCACAACACAGAAAAAACGCGGCAGACAGCTTGGGATTTTTTATGCGATGGAGCGCCTCCTCAGTGTTGTCGCTCCAGTTCTTGCTGGCTTTATCATCGCCACCTTTGGCTACCGCATCAACTTTTTTCTCGGTAGCGCCATCACGGTCTGCTCGCTCATTCCACTGCTATTCCTTCCTCGCTTTCACGTCCAGTATGAATTTGGGTACGTGCAAAGTTTTCGTGAGTTGTTTTCCAAACGCTTTCGCGCGATGACGTTTTCGATGATGGCATTTGGAGCTGAAAATATGGTTGGTGTCGTCATCTGGCCGATTTTTTTGTTCACGATGTTTGATCAGGACTACGTAAACGTTGGGTTGTTTACTACCGTGCTTGTGGTGATCGGACTTCTGTTGGAGCTTATGGTTGGCAGACAAACCGATCGTTTTTCTGCCACGCGTTTGCTGAAGATCGGAATAGGCGTGAACGCACTGGGATGGATCTGGAAGGGACTGGTCGATACGGTGAGCGGCGTGTTTGCTGCCGCGACGTTCCATAGTTTTGGAACGATTTTTTTGCGCACGCCCGTGGACACACTCATGTACGAACAAGCCGCTGACGCAGGTCACTACATCGACGAGTACACCGTTTTGCGTGAGATGGCTCTCACGATTGGGCGCGTGGGGATGCTCTCGTTGCTACTTTTGTTCACAAATGCTTTTTCCTTGAGCGCCGCATTTTTCTTGGCCGCAGGTGTTTCCTTTGCGATCAACTCTCTAACCGACTATCGAAGCAGTGTAGCGGTATGAAAACACAGACTCTGAAAGCCTGCTTTTTGAGTAAAGATTTTTTCCTCACTTTCCACCTGTCATAGAGGTTGCAACCATGCGATGCTATAATCCACACGTACATGTAGTGAGCATGTCGAACTATGGGAAAGACATTGGATGCATCCATCACAGACTTTCTAGAGTATCTTGAGGTTGAGCGCGGGAGGTCGTTGCTCACGATCCGTAACTATGATTTTTATTTGAGGAGGTTTGCCAAGTGGGCAAAGCATCCGACGCCGGGCAAGATTACGGACGATATGGTTCACAAGTATCGTCTGTGGCTGAATCGACTTCCGGAAGGGAGAGACAAAGTTACACTCAAGAAGAGCACGCAGAATTATCATTTGATTGCGTTACGGTCGTTTTTGAAATATCTCGTTCGGATCGATGTGTTGTCGCTTGCGCCTGAAAAGATCGAGCTCGCAAAACAAGAAATGCGTCAGGTGGAATTTTTGGAGGCCGAGGAGTTGGATCGATTGCTCGCGGGGCCACTCAGCAATAACCCCCCTTTGTCCCCCCTTCCGCCTTCGCCGAGGCTTCCCCCTTCGTTAAAACTTCCCCCTTCGTTAAAACTTCCCCCTTCGTTAAAACTTCCCCCTTCGTTAAAACTTCCCCCTTCGTTAAAACTTCCCCCTTCGTTAAAACTTCGGGGGACAGGTCGGGGGACAGGTCGGGGGACAGGTCGGGGGACAGGTGAAAAGGGGGGAGACCGTTCCGTTATTGCTCTGCGTGACAAGGCAATTCTCGAGCTTCTGTTTTCAACAGGTCTGCGTGTGAGTGAGCTCACACATCTCAAGATCGAAAATATCAATTTGAAACGCGATGAGTTCACCGTGCGCGGCAAAGGTGGAAAACTACGCGTGGTGTTTTTGTCTTCGACCGCCAAGGACGCGCTTAAGGCTTACCTCGCCGCACGTCGTGATACGTCACCGTTTTTGTTTGTCTCCCACGATCGAGCGCATGCGAACAAGGAAGGACTCACCCCGCGCTCGGTGCAAAGAATTGTCGAGCGCTATGCCAAACAAGCCGGCATCACCAAACACATCACGCCACACACTCTGCGCCATACGTTTGCCACGGACCTCCTTCTCTCGGGCGCTGACATTCGATCTGTCCAGTCGCTTTTGGGTCATGCCTCCATCACCACCACACAAATTTATACGCACGTCACCAACAACCAGATGAAAGATGTACACAAGAAGTTCCACGGCCTCGCCCGGAGGCCTACGGCCGAGGGCCGCACAAGAAAAACCCTTTAACCGCGGGGGCTTAGCTTCCGTGGTTATTGACGATATGGCGAGTTTCAGATAGCGTGAGCCCGCACTTCGGAGATTCAAGATGTTTGCCCAAGCCGAGCGCATTGATCCTTCTTCTTCTGCCAGCCCAGTCGTCGTGCTTTCCGTCCTACCCTCGCCGGACATTCCGATTTCGGACAAGCTCGTTTCGATGGTTTTAAGAGAGGTTGGACACGAACCCCAACGCAACGGATTCACCTGTTCGCGTTGTGGATCCTACTTCTTCCTCTCTTCCATGAACGGCAAGCCGTGTACGCACACGTTCAATGGCGCACGCCCATGTTGGGGGATCATTCGTCCAGAGTGTACGCGAGAGACTGTACAGCAGGAACTCGTGGAAACGATGCTCGATGGGAACGTGGCTCTGGCATGGACGTCGGAAGTGGAGCCGACGCTTCTGGGATTTGCTATGTGTAGATCAGAAGGAATGCAAACCATTCCGGCAACACTCAAAATGCCAATGAGTGTGCTGGAGCCGATCTATGGACAGCTTGGTCGCGACGGACCCTACCTCGTGCTCACTCACCTATGGGTGGAAGGCATGCCAGAAGAGCGCGTGCCTGCCGTGATCCGTGGGCTTCTTGGCAAAGTGGTCGAGAGTGAAGCTCGTCGATACTCCATTTCTACGATCCCCGTGTTGATCCCCGTGGACGCTCATGAGAGCGAGCTTCGCCATGCCGCGCTTGTGCAGATGGGATTTCGCGTGCTTGCCAAAGACATGAGTCGCGGTCGCAGTCGCTGTATCTTGAGGGCGAAGTTGCGCGTAAGCTAGTTTTCTGCCCCGGTCACAGACTCGGGGTTTTCTTTTTCAGCTGGCATCTTTCATCGTGTTCAATTTTTTTTGTGCGGAGAGTCCGTAGATGAGGCCAATGATCGTGAGAGGGATGATCATCAGACGATAGTTTGTTATGAGCGTAAACCCGAAAAAATTAACGGCTAAAAGCCAGAGATCGAAAACGCCGTAAATGATAACCAGTACGGTTAGCAGGAGTTCTTCTGATCTGGGAGTCTTATCCGTTTTCTGTACCACCCAGCTCAATAATTTTAGGACAAACCAAAAAAGGATTAACACAACAGGGGCTAAGAGTGGGACGAGTTTTATTCCAAGGGCATCTGCGATCGGGTTCCAAAATGGACTCCCATGCGCCCCGAGGATAAAATCTAAAAACGCATCAAGAAAAACCAGGACGACGAGCACTGTCCAGCCGACAGATTTTGAGAGGATTGGTTTCATAGGTCAGAATCTAAGTAGGAGTTTACCACTTTTTCTTTTTGGAGCAATTCGTTATCATTCCCCCACGCCCCCGTAGTTCAATGGACAGAACATCGGACTTCTAAGCCGGGTATGTTGGTTCGATTCCAACCGGGGGCACCAAGTAGGAAATTACAAATCTATGGATCGGGAAGGTTTTCCACGCAGAGAGACGGAATTTGACAGACTCCGCAAAAATAAAGAGGCGGAAGGCTGGCATTTTGTTGGCAGAGAAGGATTGACAATACCCAAGCTCTCAACAGAAGCGAAGTTTGAAGAAGTTCCTTTTCAAACGGAAGATGGAATCCGGGAGAAGTATTTACATCTTGCTCAACAAGCAGATCCGTCTTCAAGGTTTGAGGTTGATTTGGTACTTGATGAGCATACAGATAAGTTGACGAGTTTGCGTAAAATTTTGATTGAGGAGGAGTTTCGTTCTGTCATTGCTTCTCTTAGAGATGCAGATAAAACGTACTTTGTCTTTGTGAGGAAAACGAAAATATGAAACGCATTTTTATTGTGCATGGTTGGGATGGCTATCCAGAGGAAGGATGGTTTCCGTGGTTGAGGCGAGAGCTTGAGGCTCGCGGGTTTGAGGTGCATGTGCCGCAGTTGCCAGAGCCTGGGAGTCCTCGGATGAAAAATTGGGTGCCAGCGCTTGCTAAGGCCGTCGGCACGGCAGATGAGCAGACGTTTTTTGTTGGACACTCCATGGGGTGCCAAACGATCGCGCGGTACCTCGCCTCGTTGCCGGAGGGCGTGCAGGTGGGCGGTGCAGTGTTCGTCGCAGGATTTTTTAAACGACTCACAAATTTAGAAGACGATGAGGAAGTACGAGAGATTGCGAGTGAGTGGCTCACCACGCCGCTCAATCTTGCGGACGTTTTTTCGCACCTGCGAAAAAGTGTCGCGATTTTTTCCGACAACGATCCGTTCGTGCCGATGGAGAATCAAGAAGACTTTCGCGATCAGCTTCAGTCCAAGATCATCATCGAACACAACATGGGACATTTCAGTGGAAGACGTGACAACGTGCTTGAGCTTCCCGTTGTGCTTGAGGCGGTCGTGAGCCTTGTCGAGACGTAAAGATCGCGTTACACTGCCCGCGCAACAATTTATGGTGCCTATAGCATAATGGTTAGTGCACCTGGTTGTGGTCCAGGCTATGAGAGTTCGATTCTCTCTAGGCACCCCATGAAAAAACTCTTAGCGATGCTGGGAGTTTTTTCGTCTCATGTTTCCTTATTTCATTCGACTCAACAGATCCTTATCAAATGTCAGGATATCACTATGAGTTGAGCGTGCTGATGCCAGAAGATATGCATCCACGAAATGGAAACCGTTTAGAAAATCGTTCCAAAGATGCAAAAGAATACCGCGCTCTTCCACAGTGAGCGCAGGGATAGCTAAAAAAGGTAGCAGAGATGCCATGATGTTCTCTCGTGAAAGTTTGTAAAATGATTCAAGAACAAAAACGGTTTCCGCCACGACCGTAGGTTTCACGATGATCTTACGTTCTCCCCTTGTCGCCTGCTTGAACCATTCGATCGCTTTTTTCTGTTGCATCTTATTGTCACCAACCAAGAATCGGACAAGGACATTTGTATCAAGAATGGAGGACGCACCCATAGGTTATTTTAATCGGCTACCCCAAGATGCCACGCGAGCGTCACGGAGCTGTTTATCTGTGAGAACGACACTAGACTTCAGACTCCCCGCGAGGGACAGAAGATCTACGATAGGTTTAAGAATTACCAGACCGCCGGCTTCATCTAATGTAATAAGAAATTTGGAATCTCTGTCAACATGCAGAGCCTTTCGAATATATTGAGGGACAGTTATCTGCCCTTTTTGTGTCATGGTGGTTGTGTGAGTCATACAAAAGATTGTTAGTATTACTAATAGAATAAAGTAATACTTGGGTTTTGTCAAAATTATTCAAATCCTTCAGACCATGACGTACCAATCATTTTGGGAGCATCTTTCGATTGGAATAGACTTTTTGGCTTGATTGAGCCAGGAAGAGTTATTCACATCTCCATGATTTGACATGGATTTGGCGCTGGGATAGTATTCCGCGCGTTCGCTCAAAAGGCGACAGCCGTGCCAGTGCGGCCCCACTGGTATTTTTGCAAGAGGTACTCAATGCGTTCCGTTCTCTCGATCCGCTCCCAGCGCTTCCGGCTGGGTGCCATCACCCTGCTTCTCGCCACGGGCTCGGCCGCCGACGTCACCGACTACATCCGCGACAGCGTCGCCAACAAGCTCAACCTCGTTTCAGCCGGCGTGCGGCAGGACGGGGAGCGGGCGATGGCGCTCTACATCGGCGCGGATGACGATGCCGACGAGGCCAAGGAGATCGCGATCTCGAGCGATCTGGTCAAGGCGATCCTGAACGGCTACGACCCGGACAAGTGGACGTTCCTCTCCTTGCTCCACGCGAGCACGGACAACAAGATCGACATCGCGATCGGTGGCGTGTCCCTGGGGCATGAGAATGCGGTCAAGGACTTCACCAAGGATCTCGGGAAGGCCGTCTTCGTGAAGGGCGGCTACGTGGCGGGTTCCAGCGCGAGCGTGAAGACGCTCCTGCTGTTGGCTCCGGACACCGAGCGCTACGTGATGGCGTTCGACTACAAGACCTACGTGGACACCACCCTGGCACAGCCCTACGGCAAGGACATCACCCGCTACACGATGGCGGGCGACGCGCTCATCGCGGCCAAGGCCGGCTCTGGCGACATCGCGACGATGTCGTTTGCCCAGATCAAGGCCAAGCTCGACGGCAAGGACAAGGACGCGAAGACCGACGCGTGGGACAAGACGAGCCTGGGACAGGTCAAGATCGACGACCTGTCGCTTCCGAGCGGCAACGGTGCCAAGGGATGGACCATCATCGTGAGCGGCAAGTTCGGCGACATGCAGGCTCTGCAGGCGCTCAACGTCATCGCGGACGGTGGTAGCCTGAAGATCATCCGTCACTCGCCCATCCGTCTGGACGACGATACCGCGAGCTACGGATCCCCGGTGCGCTACGACGAGACTTCGGTCACGTTCGTCAACCGCAACGGTGGCGCCAAAGCCATCACCCGCGTGCCGCTGTCCGCTCTGCCCAGCAAGGTGAAGGACGCCTTCACCCAGCAGACCGCCTCGGCGTAGTCGACCACGACCACTCGATTCGTTCGCTTAACGGCGAGCGTCTCCCCCGCGTTTTCACTTCGGTGAAACGCGGGTTTTTTGTTCGGGGGGGCGAACGGCCGAGTGTTGACGAACTGGGTTTCCTGTGCTACTTTGACCGTCCACGTTCTTTACCCACACGCCTGCCTAGCGGTGGGCCGTCTCAAGGAGTGAACAATGAATTACGCGGAACTCGAGCGGCTGGCGCGCAAGGAAGCGGGTGCTGTTCATGGCACGCGCGTCGGTCGGATCAAGAGGTTCGTCGTGGAGTCGTGCAAGGTGGCGTGGGAGAACATCAAAGAATGGGAGACCCCAGTCGACGTTATGGCCTCACTGGCCGGAGTGTTGGGAGGCTTCTTCCTTGTGCTCTCTGGCGTATTATGGATTCTTTTACAGTGCGGAGTGACAGGGTCAGATTCGTTCCCCAAGGATCTTGACGTGAAGGGCATAACATCGGCCTGTGTCATCGTGGTCGCGTGGCTCATCTTCTGGATTCCCGCGGCCGTGCGCGTTGGCAGGATCATGATCTGGCCGCAGAAGGAGATGAAGGCGCTCGCCCAGCTCGTGCCAAGCGAGGTGGCCATTCCTCGCATGCGGGAGCGGCTCGTCGAGCTCGAGCGGGAGCTTCTCGGTGAGGGAAGCCGGTACAGGGCGCACGACACGCTCGTGCGCGAGAGGCACGCCCAGGCGCTTCGACTGCGCGAGCAGATCGACATGAGCCTTCGCGAGAATAACGCCGAGTTCATGCGCGACTTGCGCAAGCGCGTGGACGATGCCGCCATTCGGCTGGGCATGACACTCTCGGAGCTCAACGGATTCCGCGCGAAGGTCGAGACCTATCTTGCCTCGGTTCGCAGTGAGATCGCCGGACTGGATCCGGTCCTACAGCGTCTCGGACTCGTACGCGAAGCCGAAAAGCTGGTGGGCCAGGTTCCAGAGCTCGTGGCCGAGGCCACGGCGCTCATCGACGCGGCCGTGGAGAAGATCGAACGGCGCATGGTGTGCCTGCGCACGGACGTCGAGGAATGTTTCCTCGATCACGGTATCCCGCTTTCCGACCTGCTCGCGATCAACCCCGAGCCCGCACGCGAGCACGACGCCCTGCGCGCGCTCGCCGAGCTCGACCAGCGCATCGAGAACTTCAATCCCGAAGCACTGCGCGAGATGGCGTAGACCATGGCTCTCTGCCCGCGTTACTCACGAGTGTGAGGCGCGGGTTTTTTATTTTTTTTGGGAAGGCTTCAGAGGCTTCGAGGGCTTCAAAGAAAAACCCTGTTCGCGAGAACAGGGCGAGAGCGGTT
>Ga0265296_1001916_pt1 | contig 22151 bp, 21 predicted proteins | sample MunlanPumphouse1_FD_189073 | JGI IMG/M metagenome (GOLD analysis project Ga0265296, IMG submission 189073) | Groundwater microbial communities from a municipal landfill in Southern Ontario, Canada - Pumphouse #1 | ecosystem: Environmental > Aquatic > Deep subsurface > Groundwater | place... | reverse complement strand
AGCGAGCGAATTGAGGGGAAATTAGGTGTTTTCGCCCATTGTGAAATGGGCAAAAAATTCTATCAAACTGGGATAAAATTATTTGATTAACTCCAAAATCCTATTAATTTTTTGGCTAAAATGCAATAAAAAAGGTACTATTGACAAATAGTATACTCATACGGTATACTACTTACAAGTATACTAATTAATGTACTACAAAAATATGCCTTTTATCAACCGTGAACAAGAATTAAAGGCGCTAAATGAAAAATGGCAATCAAATATTGCCCAATTTTTTATTATTTACGGCAAGCGACGCGTTGGTAAAACCGAACTGATTAAACAATTTATCAAAGACAAACCGGCAATATACTTTTTGGCTGACAAACGCACTACCGCGGATCAATTGCGCGAGTTGGGCCAAATTGTTGGCAGTTACTTTAAGGATGAAATTTTAATCAAAAATGGCTTTGGTGATTGGATAGAAGCATTCTCATATTTAAAAACAAAAACAACTGACACCCCCTTGGTTTTGACGATAGACGAATATCCATACCTAACTGAAAATGATAAATCCACCAGCTCCCTTTTTCAAAAAGGATGGGATGAATATTTAAAGAATACCAAAATATTTTTGATACTGTCCGGCTCAAGCATCGCTATGATGGAATCAGAAACGCTGAATCAAAGCGCTCCCCTATTTGGCCGCCGCACCGGTCAAATTTTGGTTGATCCATTAAATTTTTCTCAATCACGAAAATTTTTCCCGGAAAAGAGTTTTTCTGATTTTTTAAATATTTATACCATCACCGGCGGAATGCCGGCGTATCTTAAACAGTTTGAGGGCGGCGGCGAAATGTCCGAAGAAATCAAAAAAAAGATTTTTAACAAGACCGCTTTTTTATACAACGAAGTAGAATTTACTCTAAAAGAAGAATTGCGAGAAACAAAAAATTATTTGGCGATTTTGCGCGCGATTGCTTTGGGTAAAAGAAAATTAAGCGAAATCGTCAACGAGGTTGGGCTGGACAAGGCCACCGCGAACAAATATATTTCCGTGCTGATTAATTTGCGCTTGGTGGAGCGAGAAGTGCCGATAACCGAAGACAAGCCAGACAAATCGCGCCGTGGTTTGTATAAAATTTCCGATAATTTTTTCGTTTTTTGGTTTCAATACATTTTTCCTTACAAAAGTTATTTAGAAATGGACAACTACGATTATGTGCTGGAAAAAATGTTTAGTGGTTTAAAATATGACGACAATGTAAATTTCGGTTTTAAGAGCATCGCCGCGCACGTGTACGAACGGGTCGCGGTTGAACTACTAATTGCTTGGCAGGATAATTTTTTTGCGTTTGAACGAGTGGGTCGCTATTGGGATAGCGACTTGGAGATTGATGTGGTTGGATTTAGTACGTCAGAAAAGAAAATAATTTTTGGCGAGTGCAAATGGTCGGAAAAACCGGTGGGCACAAATATTTATGAGGATCTGAAAAAGAAAGCGGCCAAAGTGGACTGGAATAAAAACGACCGAAAGGAATATTATATTTTATTTAGTAAGAGCGGATTTACAGAGGAAATGATAAAAATAGCGAAGAATGATGGCGTGTTTTTGGTGGAGAAGGATGTTTTGGTAGCCAAAGGCGATTCACAAGGGAAATAAATTTTTACACTTTTTTTGTGATTGGTGATTGGCGAGGGGGGGGGAAACAAGCGAATGAATGGAGGAAAATAGGAGTTTTCGCCAGTTGCGAAACGGTCACAAACTGTTTTATTGATAAGGCAAAACGAATACGATGCAATCGTCTAATTGAACAAATTATGGCAAACAGCAATCTTACAAACGCAAAAAGGGCAAAGAATGACGAGTTTTATACTCAGTACAGCGATATTCAGAAAGAGATTGAAGCGTATCTGGAATACAACCCCGATGTATTCCGCGACAAGGTGGTGTACTGCAACTGCGACGATCCGTTTGAGAGCAATTTTTTTCGTTATTTCGTGCTCAATTTCAACAAGCTTGGATTGAAACAGCTTATCACCACCAGCTACAAGCCCTCGCCTGTGGCCAACACACAGCTACAGTTATTTGGCGATGACAAAACCCTCACGAAATCAAAAGGCCGTCCTAAAATAACCGCCAACAAATTTATTATCAACGAAGTGAAAGATATAGATGGCGATGGCGAGTTCAACTTGAAGGATGTTGCCATGCAATTAAAAGCAAATAAACACAACGAATGGACGCCTCTAGAAGGCGACGGTGACTTCCGTAGCGATGAATGTATAAATTTGCTTAAACAATCTGACATCGTGGTAACAAATCCGCCGTTCAGCCTTTTTCGCGAATATGTTAAACAACTTTTTGATTACAATAAAAAGTTTTTAATTATCGGCAGTATTAATTGCATAGCTTACAAAGAAATATTTCAAAAAATTAAAAATAATGAAATATGGCTTGGTAATGGAATGGGACGATGGATTTCAGGATTTATTGTACCTAAATCCTATGACTTGTACGGAACAGAAGCAAGAATAGATGAAAATGGAGATAGAATTGTTGCCACCAATAGTTGTTTGTGGCTTACTAATCTTGACCACGGCCGCCGCCATCAACCATTGCCACTTATGACAATGGAGGAAAATTTAAAATATAGTAAACATAAAGAAATTAAAAATAAAAAAGCATATGATAAATATGACAATTACGATGCCATAGAAGTGTCTTTTACTGATTCAATACCAAGTGATTATAAGGGTGTAATGGGTGCGCCAATTACTTTTTTAGATAAATACAATCCTGATCAATTTGAGATTATTGGGCAAATGGCTACAACAAAAGTTGATGAATTTAATCATGGGTATCCATATATAAACGGACAGAAAAAATATGCCCGTGTACTTATCAAACATAAGAAAAAAATAAAAGATTAGAAAATTAATTTTTTGGAGATAATATGGACAACATGGAAAAAGAAATTGAAAAAATCAAGAATGAGATCAAAAAGCTTTGGAAAAGAGCCAATGAATCCAGTGAATCGGCAAAAAAGATGGCTTCAGTATGCAATCTGATTAACTCCTCATGGAGTGGGTCAGATTTGGTCGGTCATTCGGATTTTTTTTACGGAGATTTTGTTGCGCCACCACACAATAGACGATTTAGTATCGAGTGGGGTCTCATAAACGGTGTTCCGGAAGGGTGGTATGAGAAAAGTAATGAGGAAGTGCTTCAAAAAATCGAGAATGACACAGGTGTATCACCTAAAGATTTAGATAAAGATGCTGATTTTATTGCAGATGAATTTGAGAAGTTAAGAAAACAAACCATCATTTTATTCTCAGGTATCTCAAAAGAAGCGGCAACAGAGATAGAGAAATTTAATCTGCAAACAAAAATTGATATTTTTAATCAATATTGGAAGAGGCAGATAATGACAAGAGACAGTGGGGCAATCTACGCTGGAAGAAAAATACCGACCCATAAATATTATGGGGCTACCGCCTCATTTATCACGGGGGTGGCGGAACAATTAAACGAGTTTTTGTATTTGATTGATAAGGTGATCGCTCAAAATAAAAGTGTCGGACAGGGAACGCGAAACGAAGACGGTGGTAGGACTGCTTATGTTGATAAAAACACACTCTTACGCCTCAGCAGAATTGAAAACGACGATTTTGATGTAAGTAGATTGATAAAACTTTGTAATGAATTAGATGACAATTATAGTCTTGAAAATTATTACTCGTGCGCAATGCTTTTGCGAGCCATACTTGATCATATTCCGCCGGTTTTTGGTAAGATAAATTTCCCCGATGTATGCGCGCAACACGGAGGTCAAAGCTTTAAAGATATTATTAAGCCACTTAATGAAACAGCGAAAAAAATTGCTGACAATTACCTTCACACACAAATTAGTAAAAAGGTTTTGGCAGTAACAAAGACACAAATAAACTTTCAGGCGAATTTGGATATACTTCTAAATGAAGTTGCTATTATCCTTGAAAAAAAATAACCATACAATATTTTAATTAAAGTAAATGATATGAAAACAACCTTAAAAATTGATATCACTGTCAAAGATATTTGTGAAGGGTTTGTCTATAACGAACTGGAGGGCAAGGGTTTGTTTGGTTTATCTGGCAAGCTCACCATTCAGCCGGAATATCAGCGTAACTACATCTATGCCTCCGATGGTGGAAAAAGAGAGGCTGCCGTTATTGAATCGATACTCAAAGGTTACCCAATAGGCTTGATTTATTTTAATAAGATTTCTGAAAATAAACTGGAAGTTTTGGACGGGCAACAGCGTATCACCAGTGTTGGGCGTTTTGTGACTGAAAAATTTGCCATCAAAGACGAAAACGGTATGGAACAGAATTTTAGTGGCATGGCAAAAGATAAGAAAGCCAAAATATTAGAAACCAAACTTCTTATATATGAATGTGAAGGAACAGAAAGCCAGATAAAAGAGTGGTTCAAGACGATTAACATCGCCGGTGTTCCGCTCGTTCCCCAGGAATTGTTAAATGCGATCTATTCTGGACCATTCGTTACGCTAGGCAAAGAAGAGTTCAGTAACAGTCAAAATGCCAACATTCAAAAATGGAGCGCGTATGTAAAAGGCAGTGCAAACCGACAGGCATTTTTTGAGAGAGCTCTAGACTGGGCGAGTAAAGGAAATATTGATGGTTACATGAGTCTTCATCGTAACGACAAAAATATCAACGAGTTAAAAAGATATTTCAACAGTGTGATTGATTGGATCTCTAGTGTATTTACAGACGTAGAAAGCGAGATGTGTGGACTTGAGTGGGGACGATTGTATGAGTCATATCATAAAAAATCGTACAATCCAAAAAAGGTTTCGGAAGAAGCACAAAAACTGTATGGCGATCCGTATATCAAAAATCGCAAAGGTATTTTTGAGTTTATCTTAGGAGGTTCTACTGATACGAAATTGCTTGAGGTGAGAGTTTTTGATGACGCAACCAAAAAATCAGTATACAAAATACAAACAACAAAAGCCGAAAAGAAAAAAGAATCTAACTGCCCACTTTGCGCTCTTGGGCATGATGCCAATAATGAAAAAATATGGAGTTTAAATGACATGGATGCTGACCATGTAACGGCGTGGAGTAAAGGCGGTACTACCTCAGCGAATAATTGTCAGATATTGTGCAAAACACACAACCGGGCAAAAGGAAATCGATAAAAAATGTAATATGGCAAAAAATAATTTATATAATTCACTAATTGAGATAGGCCTTGAAGATTTTCTGAAAAAAAGAGGCGGTGGAAATATAATTGAAGAAAAATGGACGGTAAATTTGGACTCCTACGTCTCAACTTTTTCAGACAATCAAAAAGGAATACTGAAGAACAAAATAGAAAAGAAAAAGAATGAAACACATTCACAACATAATGACATATTCCACGAAATAAGCATCGCCTGCGCGTTTTATAATAACATTAATTTCTTGGAAGAAAACAATAACGTATCTACGCCTGATTTCCGGTCTGATAACACTAATGTAGAAGTGAAAACAATTAATAATAGCAATACGGAGAAGGAAAGATTGCACGAACTTGATAAAGGTCCGCGTTGCGAAATATATAAATATGATGAAAATCTGACAGAAAACTTCAGAAGTTCGTCTATTCAAGCCATAATTAAAAAATTTAAAGATCATGTTGAAAAAGCTAAAAAACAACTTGGTGAGGATGGCGGGCATATATGGGTTGTATATGCTGCTGACTCCCCTCCAAATTTTCATGAAGACAAAAATTTAAGATTAGAAATAGAAAATAATTTTGACGAGACTATTAAAAAATTGCCAAATAAAAATGGCCTTTGCATTCGCTACATCCACTTTGGCGATTTGCGAGATAAAATAGAAATAAGGTAATATGATGGCTACAGGGGGCATTCACCCCTTTTGTTCCCCTCTGCCCCCTTCCGCCATAGTGATTGACGCCCCCCCCTTGCCCCACCGTGATTGAACGGCGAACGAAAAAAACAAATAATCAAAAAATTTACAACACATAACTAATTATATCCCCGTCAACTCCCACCTGTGGATAACCAAAGAGGCCTAATTGGCCTCTTTGCCGTTGTTGGCGGTGTAATCAATAAACGGTTTGTTATTGGTCCAAACCGAATGGATGACGAGAACCATCTTGTGCATGACGGCGACTAAAGCGACTTTGTAGGGCTTGCCTTCGGAACGTTTCTTTTGAAAGAATCTTTGAAAAAGATTGGAATGGAGAACCGCGACCGAGGCGGCGTTGTAAAGTCTTGTCCGAAGTATCTTATTGCCTCGTTTTGAAATGTAGCCCTTGCCGCGGACAGATGTCCCTGATTGGTGAACTCTGGAATCAAGACCGACATAGGCGACTAATTGTTTTGATTGTTTGAATCTTTTGATGTCATTAACTTCGGCGATGAAGCTGACGGCGGTGATGGGGCCAACACCTGGAATGGTTTGGAGAAGTTTTTGTTCCGATTTTCTATATGCTTTAAGCTGTTTGTTTAATTCCTTGATTTTTTGGCTTAATACAGCTCCGATTTCTTGATATACAGGATTGAACTTGGTTTTTAAACAATCTTCTTTGTAATTAACATCAGCTTGCTGCCGTTTGTTCTTTAATAGCATATTAGCCAAGCTGTTTCGTTGCCGAACCAGACTTTTCAACAGTAATGTTTCTTTGTTTTCTTCAAAGACATAACCAACGCCAGTGGTTAGGCAGTAGCGAATTAAGGAAGCGTCTTGCTGGTCGTTTTTTACCCTGCGGAGATTGGTTTGGTTTTGTTTTTTAATGATGAGCGGGTTAATTACTTTAGTTTGAAAACCAACGACTGAACATTGCAGACAAAGACGGAGGTGGTAGCTGCCGGTTGATTCCAAACCAATCACCGTGTCCGTGTTTTGAAAATTATTCTTTCTTAAATGGCGAATAAAGGAATTGATGCCGAGTGTTGTATTGTTAAATTTCCTGCTCTCCGTTTGTTCGTCAAAACAAGCGTAAAAGTCGGCTTTAGCGACATCAATGCCGACAAAGTTGCTGAAATTAGTCATAAGTGGTAAGATTAGTTTGTTAGGTTAAGCGAAAAAGGGCAAAAGAAAAGAAGAGAGAAGAAAAGAAAACTGCGAGCAGTCTTTTCTTCACCTCCTTGTTAAAGCAAAAGCAGGTTCGTTGGTTATTCGGGGATGTGAGCCCCAACTAATTTATCCGCTTATTTAGCTTTAAAAGGAGGCCGCACGTTAGGCGACGGGGAGATTAACCCCAACACGGCGATGCGCGGATCTCGCTTGTAAAAGCATACCACGAATGGTATGCTTTTATTATACGAACAGCGCATATACGGTTCGGGCTTTTCCAAAGCCCTCTCCCATATTGCTAACGCAACATCGTATATGCGCAACGTTATCGGAAATAGTCAAAAATCTCTCTCAATTTATATTTTAATTTTTTGGCAATTTTCGGCGGTCGGAATAACTCGTTCTAAAATAATAATTTAATAAACAAACTTATGAATCAAAAAAGTCTAATTGCAATTTTAGGAGTTGTCATCGTTGTTTCAATTGGCACAACCGTATATTTTGCAACAATCAATAGGGCGAGCCAGCCAATAGCGCCCAATCCTAAGGTAGCGCAACAGCCTGCACAGCCAATTCCAAGCCAGCCGGTATGCGGCAAATTACCACAATTTAGAAATGAGTCTTGGGCTAATAATTTAAATGCTCTTTACAAGAGTGATTTTTTGAAGGAGTTAGAAGGAGATCTTTGGTATGAACCAGGGACACCAACTATGGCTGGAGAATTGTCTAGTTGCAAAATAAAAGATCTGTTCGTATTCATACCGGAATATTTTGAATTTGGCTGTGGAAGAATCCTGAAATATGATATAAAAAATAATAAATTAACAGTACCTAGCCCAGGAGACTTCTGCGCAAGCAGATTTGGACAAGTCACTGATACTTATATTGAGTATTTTGGTAATTCTGGCGATGGCGGGCAAGGAACTAATTATCACGGCCGATATTATTTTAACGAAGATAGAATAGAAAAGATAAAATAAATTGCCAAAAAATTAAATTTCTTTAATAAGGAAAGAGATTTTTGACTACATCCGATAACAACGCATATCTGGCTACAGGAAATTGACATTAATTATATCCTTAAGGAGTGTCAATTTCCCTCCGCCCAAATTTTCATCCCTTAGTTTGATGAAGGTTTAGGCGGAGATAATTAAACAAAGCATTGTTTGAAATCAAAAGTTTATCCTGCTAAGTCGGGATGAAAACTTCAGATGATGCGTAAACGTTGTACGAAATAAATTTTTTATCGTTTTTTATATTTTCCCGTGGTGATTGACGATTGATTGACGAATAATGAAGCGAAACAAAATTTTTCCATTCGATTTTACAGGGGGCTTAGGTGTTTTTCGCCTGTGCGAACAGGCTAAAAACCGATTTTATTTTCAATTTATGATTAGGATTGTAATTTATTAATTTTTGGAGTAAAATATACTTATAAACTACCCATAATAGCCAATAAATGTGCCTGTTTTCAACGATATAGATTTAAACGATTGGAGAAATACCGAAATACTAACGGACAGTCTTTGGCTTATTCCAGAAAGAGATAAAACAGGCAAGCATAGCGGCTTTTACCATGGCAACTTTATTCCCCAAATCCCCCACCAGCTAATTTTGCGCTACACAAAAAAAGGTGACATTGTCTTTGATCCGTTTGTTGGAAGTGGTACAACGGCTTATGAGGCAGAAAGTTTAGGTAGGCACTTTGTTGGTATTGATATCCAACCAAAACTCATAGAGCATGTTAAAAGCAAAGTAGATAACAAAAAATATTTTTCAGAATTGATCGCAGGTGATAGTACGAATAAAAAAATAATTACCGATGTAACAAATGTTTTAACCAAACAAAAAAAGAAAAACATACAGCTAGCAATTTTACACCCACCTTATGCGGATATAGTAAAATTTAGCAGTGATAAAAAAGATTTATCAAACGCAAAAACTTTACACGATTTTTTGGATGGTTTTTCTCTTGTCGTCAGTAATACGCTTTCTTTACTTGAAAAAAACAGATACTTGGCCATAGTCATCGGCGATAAATACGCACAAGGCAAGTGGATTCCTCTAAGTTTTTATTGTTTGAATGAGGCACAAAAGATGGGGCTTACGCTGAAAAGTATTATAATAAAAAATATGGCAGGCAATCGCGCCAAGCAAAACAAAGAATCAATTTGGAAATATAGGGCACTATCAAGCGATTACTACATTTTTAAACATGAATATATTTTAATTTTCAAAAACTAATTATGGAATACATAAAATCAAAACTTTCAGATGATTTGGCACAAAAGATTATTGGTAGCCAAGAAAAAGCTACAGAATATTTATTGCGCCTAAATGATATTAAGCCAATATTGTCTTTAAAATACAAAACTATTAGTCGTGGCCAAAATGCTGGCAAAAAAGTTTTGGTTTTAGGTACCAAAGAGCTTTGGAAAGCCGTTGTAGATAGTTGGGATTATGAAGAAAGCAAAAAAATAATCAGGGATATTTTCAAGAATACAGAAAAGTACAAAAACGGCAAAGACGCAAACGCTGTAATGGACTTGCTAATTAAGGAATGGGAAACATTGCGGATGGGCAAAATTGAGTGGCCTTTTTCTCAAGGCGATTTTGACGGCTTCGTCCAGAGAATAAATTCGGAAAAATCTACAGGATTGGTAAAAGACGGAAAAGTAAAAATTGCAGCAGTTAAATACCGACGGATAAAGGAGATAAATACTGTCAGAAATGACTTTATTGAAACCCTAATTTTTGAAAAAAACCAAAACATCTTGCCAACACTAAATCATCGACGAGGCGTTGATTTCTTTATTGATGGGGTATCTTATGATCAGAAGGTTGCAAAAAGTCCAACGAACCAATTCAAAAATCGTTTCAAAGATACTTGGCGTGAGGAGGCAATTAAAAATCCCGCGCTTGTTGCCGAGTACCTTTACAAATATCAAGATGAAGGACGATTTGGGGCAGATCCGCGCCTGTTGGTCGTTTATATTGACGAGGATGTATCAATACAAAAAATCAGAGAAATTATTAATAACGCCAATTTAAATAAGCCGATTGAAATTAATTTTGCTTATAGGCACAAAGTGCAGGGCGAGAAAAATTATAAAGTGCCCTGTTTTGTAATTTTATTGCATAACTAAAAAAATAATTGATCATTATGCCAATATTTAAAATTGAAAAAGACAAACTAATAGATATAAAAGAATTAAAAATTGATTTAGAAAAAGATTTGCAAGCAATAACAGAAAAAAACCTTGAAATTATTTTTGACCTAAAATTTATTAACTCTGAATTTTCTTTACAGGAGTTTAGACTTGATACCCTTGCCTTTGATGAGGAGGTTGGTGCTTTTGTAATTATTGAATACAAAAAGGACAGAAGTTTTAGTGTTATAGATCAAGGATTTTGCTACCTTTCTTTAATGCTCAATAATAAGGATTCATTTATTTTAGAGTATGCACGAAAATTTAAAATTGATATTGATAAAATAAAAATTGATTGGTCTCAATCTAGAGTAATATTTTTAGCAAATTCTTTTACTGCACATCAACAGAATGCTATTAATTTCAAAGATTTGCCTATTGAACTTTGGGAAGCTAGAAAATATAGTAATCAAACAATACTCTATAACCAATTTAAGCCAGCGGGCGCAAAAGAATCAATAAAAACTTTTTCCAAAAATCCAACAATAGAACGAGTCAGTAAAGAAGTAAAAAAGTATTCAGTTGATGATCATTTTAAAAACAGTTGGGAAAAATCAAGAGAACTATTTGATTTATTGAGTGAAAAAATACTTAATTTAGATGTTCGTATAAAAGAAAACTCCAACCCGAATGATTATATTGGTTATAAAATCAACAATTCAAATATCTGCGCAATTCATATTTATAAAACGAAATTGAGATTAGATTTAGTTAGAGTAGATAAAGAGGACTTAAATGATCCTGAAAACAAAGTGACGATAGTCAAATGGGAAGAAAATAACTGGGGGAAACAATGTTCATATTTAATAGTTAATGAAAATGATGTTGATTATGCTCTATTTTTAGTGAAACAAATTTACGAAAAATTTTATAAATAATATATGAATTACATTGGCAGTAAATTATCATTGTTAAAATTTTTAGAGGAATCCATAAATAAAGTGGTTGATAGAAACTGCCATATTTTTTGCGACCTATTCGCCGGAACTGGAATTGTCGGCTCTTATTTCAAAAAGAAAGGGTATACAATTATTGCCAACGATATACAGTATTATAGTTTTGTGCTAAATAAACAGTATATTGAAAACCACAAGTATTTAGAATTTCAGAAATTGACAAAAATTTTGCCGAATTTGAAAAATATTGAAATTGCCAAGAGGAAAAACCTTGTTTGTGATTACCTTTCAAACCTCACTGGAATCAAGGGTTTTATATTCAAAAATTATTGTTTGGGTGGAACAAAAAATCAAAAATTTCAGCGACAATATTTTTCAGATGAGAACGGAAAGAGATGTGATGCAATAAGAACTGAAATTGAAAAGTGGAAAAAAGAAAAGATGATCACTGACAATGAGTATTATTTTCTTTTAGCAACTCTTATCGAAACGATTGATAAACGAGCGAACACCGCTTCAGTTTATGGCGCGTTTTTGAAACAATTAAAAAAGACAGCACAAACGCCATTTGTGTTAAAACCGGCAGAGCTAATAATAAATGACCAAAAGCACCGAGTTTTCAACGAGGATATCAACGAACTAGCAAGCAAAATTGAAGGCGATATTTTGTATTTAGACCCACCCTACAATCATAGGCAGTACGCAACAAATTATCATCTGCTTGAAACAATTGCCAAATATGACAATCCGAAAATTCACGGCAAAACAGGATTGCGAGAGTATGAAAATCAAAAATCTCTGTATTGTTCAAGATCGCGAGTTAAGAAAGCATTTAAAGATTTGATTTTAAAAGCAAAAGCAAAATATATTTTTTTGAGCTATAACAATGAAGGGTTAATGACGCTTGAAGATATAAAAGAAATAATGAGCTCACGCGGTAAATACGATTACTTTACTCAGGAATATAATAGATTTAAGGCTGACAGGGACCAAAATAGAGATTACATCGCAAAAAAAACAGTAGAATATTTACACTACGTTGTTTGCAAATAAAAAATAACAGTATGAAACAGTACGAAGCAGTTTTAAAAACTATGGAAGAGAATGGCGGTTACGCAACCCTCGGGTATCTTAATCAAAATGTATTAAAAATAAAAGAATGCCAATGGAACACGAAAACACCATTCGCTAGTATTCGTGGGATTGTACAAACTTATGATAAGATTTTTTTCAAAATTAAGCCTGGACTTTGGGCACTAAAATCATACAAAGATAAATTACCTACGGAAATATTATCATTGCGAAATATTTTAAAACCCGAGCAAAAATTGCTTAACCACAGCTATTATCAAGGATTGTTAGTAGAAATTGGAAATTTAAAAAGATACAAAACTTTTGTACCAAATCAAGATAAAAATAGGCAATTTCTAGGCAAGACACTCGGCGAAATAAGCACAATATCTAATTTTTACCAATTCGGATATGACCAAATGGTGCGCAAAGCACAAACTGTTGATGTTTTATGGTTCAACCCCCGAAAAATGCCGAGCGTACTTTTTGAGATTGAACATTCAACAGATATTCAAAATTCATTATTAAAATTTGTTGAGCTACAGGATTACAATGTCAATTTTTTTATTGTAGCAGACAAGGTAAGAAAGGCAGAATGTGCAGGCAAACTTTCGCTTAACGCATTTATGCCGATAAAATCGCGTGTACAATTTATGGACTATGATAAGTTGTCTGACTGGCATACAAAAACTTTTGAAATTGTGGCTATCGAAAATAATCTCGTTTTTTAATATGGCAATCTCACTTTTACCCTTTTTAGCAAAAATAATTTTACGTCTCAATCCATTTCCAAGATTAATGGTTGTTTGCCGTGGTTACAACGAGGATTTTGAAAATTTTACTGAACTTGTGTGGGAAGATGATAAGTATTTGGACTTTACCAACCAAGAATCATACCCACAATTCCAATTATGGTATGTGTAGAAAATGAAAAATTTATACAAGAATAATGTGTTTTGTCTTTTGGGCATTCACCTCTCGCCCCTCTGCCCAAAATCCAAAACGGAAAAATTTTGTTCGCGATTAATAATGACGAGACGGCGACACGGGAAAATATAAAAAAAGACAAAAAATTTACATCGTACAACTAACTATATCCCCGTCAATAGAAAACTGTGGATAACAGAGGCCGTCAGGCCTCTGTTTATGTTTGTCCTCTCTTGGGGTCAAACGGGGCATTGGTCTTCCATACGGCATAAGCCACTTTGGCCAGTTTGTGGGTGGCGGCAATCAGGGCGACCATTTTGGGTTTGCCTTCGGAAACTTTTTTGTGATAGAAGTCTTGAAAAGTGTTTGGTCTTTGGATAGCGACCGAGGCGCAGTTGTAGAATAAAGTGCGGAGTATCTTGCTTCCTCGTTTGGTAATGTATCCCTTGCCATTGATTGACGCGCCTGATTGATGGACTCTTGGGTCAAGGCCGATGAAGGCGGTGAAGTGTTTGGGTGTGGGGAATCTCTTGATGTCGGTAATCTCAGCGACGAGGGCGGCTGATGTAACAGGCCCAAGACCTGGGATAGTTTGGAGGAGCTTTTGGATGGCAGAGTTACGCGTTCGGAGCAGGCGGTCAATGTCTTTCATTTTTTCGCTTAATAGGGCGGTTATCTCTTGGTTGATTCGGGTGATGGGCGCGTGGATGATTGCTTCTTTGTATAATATATCTTTAGCTTTTCTTTGTGTGTTTCGTCTCATATCAGAGAGGTACGCTCTTTCCCTGACAAGGTTCTTGAGTATGAGTGTGTCTGATGTTTCTTTGAATGGATAACCGGCTCCTTGGGTGAGAACGTACCTGATGAGGGAAGCGTCTTTCTTGTCTGTCTTGGTTTTACGGATGGTGGTTTTGTTGTAGGCATTCGTGATGAGCGGGTTGATGATGTGGGTGGCGTACCCTTTCTTGGCACAGATAAATGAAAGGAGGTAATGGTATGGTCCAGTAGACTCAAGGCCGATCTTCGTGTCGCGCGGGAGCAGGTTATTGGCTTTGAGAGATTGGACAAACCCTCGCACGCCGGCCGGAGAATTGGCAAACTTTCTTGGCGGTTCTTTTTCGTTAACACACGCGTAAAAATCTTTTTTTGACACATCTATGCCTACGAAGTTATTGACTTCCATATGTATTTAGCTATACTGTGAGTAAAAGAAGCAAGAGAAGAAAAGAAAGAAAAGAAGAGAAAGACGGGACTGCGAGCCGTCTCCAAAGTCAGGCCGAAAGCAGGTTCATGTGTTATGCGAGGTCGTCTGTTCTTGCTATACTGAGCAGATGCCTCAACTAACCTATTCGCTTTATTAAGCTTGTTTTGGAGACAACATGTTATGCGGCGGGGTTCCCGGCTTAATGCCGGGACCCCAACAGCGGGTCCGTTGTTCTCCCGTTGATACCAGCATACCATAATGGTATGCTGGTATTATATGAACACCGTATATGCGGTTCGGTGAATGTGGCACTTTTAAATAATTAATGGTCGCCACATTCCCCTCTCCCAAATGCCGCTTTGGTTAAGCATAGTTTGATGCATTGAATATATTTAAGTGGTAATTCAAAGAATGGTGTGTTAGATAAGGCGGCACTTCGCATATACGGATACATTAAGTCCATCATCCCACATGTAACCTGTAACGTGTAACCTGTAACTTGAAAGTGGAAATCAGTGATTGGTGATCAGTGATTGGTGATAGAGAAAATTGAGTATTGAATAAAAAGCCCGGCCAAATGGTCGGGTTTATCGGTGTAATCTGTTTTATGGTCAGTGTGACCAATATATCAGTGTGATCAACAAAGCAGAGAGAGAGAGAGAGAGGTTATTGCCTCAATCGCAGTTTGAGTCATGCTTTGTGCATCATGCATCATGACGCAGGTTATCCACAGCTATTGTCTAAAAAAAATTGACAAATTTTTTATCTATGCTATGCTTTGTTAAGCAAAAATATGGATATTCAGTATTTAATTAAGTTAGGATTTTCTGACAAAAATGCCAAAGTTTATCTGGCTCTGCTTCAGCTTGGTCCAAGTTCGGTGCGAAAGCTGGCGGAATTTTGCGGTTTGAATCGGGGGATCGTTTATGAAGCGTTGAAATGGCTGCAAGAACAGGGTATAGTTAATTATTATAAACAGGACTCAAAACACCGGTTCGCGGCCGAGGATCCGAAAAAACTTTATCAAATGGTCGGACGGCGGAAAGATGATTTGGAGCAAGTTGATAAACAGCTTGATAAATTGGTGCCGGAGCTGGGCGCGTTGTATAATCGGGGCGGAGAGCGGCCGGTGGCGAGATATTTTGAGAAAAAGGAAATCGCCAAAATTTTAGAGGATGTCCTTGATACCTGCGAAGCGGAAGAAGAGCCAATGTACCGGATTTATTCCGCCGAAAGCTTGCGAGAATATCTGTATAAAGATTTTTCCACTTTCAGCGACGTCCGAATCGCCAAAGGAATCAAAGTAAGAGTCATTGCCATTGGCGAGGGCGGCGAACTGCGCGGGCTGGACGAGCGGAAGTGGCTGAAACAAAAAAGCGAGACCCCGACTTACATTATTATTTACCCGGGCAAGACAGCGTACATTTCTCTCACCGCGAAGCGCGAGCCCGTGGGAGTGGTGATTGAGAATGACGGCGTGTGCGAGACGCAGAAAGTGATTTTTGATTCATTGTGGGATAAGTTATAATAAGTTATAAGCAGAGTAAGCAGATTAAGTTGTAAGCATTCAATATATTCGTTGACTTACTGCTTACTCTGCTTACTCTGCTTACTCTGCTTTATTATGGTAATAATCGATTTTGACGACACCCTATTTGATACCCAGGCATTCAAACAAGCCCGCCTAGAAGCGGTGCAACGTTTGGGCGTGTCCGAAGAAGAGTATTGGGAGACTTATCGGCAGGCGCGCAGCGGTTCAGGCGGATTTATGACGTATAGCGACGAACGGCACGCAGAGATGCTGACGGCGCGCGGTTATAATTACTGCGAAATTTTGGCAACACTCCAAGAAACGACCGGCGATGCGGTAAAGAATTTTTTGTTTGAAGACACGGTTTTGTTTTTAAAAAATATTAAAGCGATAAATCAACCGATGGTCTTGCTTAGCCTGGGCAATCCGGGATTTCAGGAATTAAAGACAAAAGGATCTGGTATAGATAAATATTTTGACCGCATGTTTTTTGTTCATGATACCAAGATGCATGTTTTGGCAGAGTTCTTCAAAAAGGTTACAGCAGATGGCGTCTGGTTTATTAATGATAAGATTGAAGAAACGCAAAAGCTGAAAAAAACTTTTCCCAAATTAAAACCAATTCTTAAAGTGTCAGAAAGGTTTGAGATTTCAGAATATAAAGAGAGCGGCTTTCCGTATTTTGATTTTTTGGAAGATATTGGAAAATATATAAAAAAATCATAATTACTTTGAATTACGAAATGGCATCATTCGAAATAGAACACGGATTAAACGAATTTAACGGATAAAAACGAATTTGCTTAAATTGGCCAAAAATTCGTTAAAATTAGTTTAATCCGTTAAATTCGTGTTCTATTAATCGTGGCAAAACTGGGGTTTCGTAATTCACAGTAATTATATTTACAAACATATGTGTGGAATAGTCGCTTACATCGGCAATAAACAAGCAACGCCAATTTTATTAAACGGGCTGCGCCGTTTGGAATATCGGGGTTATGACAGCGCCGGAATAGCGATCATGATGCGTGATGCAAACAGCCTGACGCATATTGAACGAGTGCGGTCGGTGGGAAGGATTGATAATTTAGCGGAAAAATTGAAAGGACGGGAATTGAGCGGTACGATTGGCATTGCCCACACTCGTTGGGCTACCCATGGCGGGGTTACTGAAGAGAATGCCCATCCTCATTTTGCCATGAACGGGAAACTGGCGCTGGCGCATAATGGAATTATTGAAAATTATCGCGAGTTGAAAGAAAAGTTGAAAAATAAGTATAAATTTGTTTCTGACACGGATACGGAAGTTTTGGCATTTTTGATTGGCGAGCATTACCGGGGAGATTTGCGGCAGGCAGTAGAGAGCGCCCTGCATCACGTGCGGGGCACTTATGGAATCGTGGTGTTGCACGCCGACCATCCGGATAGACTGGTAGCGGCGCGTTTGGGCAGTCCTTTGGTGGTCGGAGTCGGCGAGGGCGAGTATTATGTGGCGAGTGATGCCACGCCAATGCTTGCTTACACCAATAAATGTATTTTTTTGGAAGATGGCGAGGTGGCCGAGATCACCCGCGCCAAAATGGAAACTTACAATTTGCGAGACGAAGCAGTGATTAAATGCGTGGAAGAAATCGATTGGGACGAGGCGCAGGCGCAGAAGGGCGGTTTTTCTCATTTTATGCTGAAAGAAATTTTTGATCAGCCCACAGTGGTGCAAGATGCAGTTCGCGGCCGGTATAATTTGGCAGAGGGGACGGCCTATTTGGGCGGGCTCAATATGACTGATGAAGAAATGAGGTCTATTCAGCGGATAGTGCTCATTGCTTGCGGTACGGCCAGCTACGCGGCCATGGCCGGCAAGTATGCCTTTGAACGTTTGGCTGGCATTCCAGTTGAGGTGGATGTGGCTAGTGAATTTCGCTATCGCGATCCGATTATCAATAACAAAACATTGGTGTTTGCGATTTCCCAATCAGGCGAAACAGCCGATACGTTGGCAGCGGTGCGAGAGGCCAAGCGCAAAGGCGCGTTTGTCCGCGGTATTGTCAATGTGATTGGTTCAACCATCGCGCGCGAAACTGACGGCGGCAGTTATATTCATGCCGGACCGGAGCTGGCAGTGGCTTCTACCAAGGCCTACACCAACATGGTGGCAATACTTTTGTTGTATGCTTTGCAATTTGGCCGGCTAAAGCGCGTAACTCCTGTTGCCGGACAGCGTCTGCTTCATGCTTTACGGGAGGTTCCGGACAAAATGAAAATAATATTAAAGCAAAGCGATAAAATTAAGGCATTGGCATTGAAGTATAAAGATTACGGAGATTTTTTATACTTGGGACGCGGCATCAATTACCCGGTTGCGCTTGAAGGTTCGCATAAGTTGAAAGAGATTTCCTACATCCACAGCGAAGCATATCCAGCCGGAGAGATGAAGCACGGAGTAAATGCGCTGCTAGAATCAAATTTTCCAGTTTTTGCCATTATGACAAAAAATCAGCTGTACGATAAAATGAGAAGCAATATTGAAGAAGTCAGAGCGCGAAAAAGCAAAGTGGTTTTATTGGCCACGGAAGGAGATGAATGTGCCAAAGAGCTGGCTGATGATGTCATCTATGTGCCGGAAACGACAGAATTATTGGAACCATTGCTCAACACCATTCCTTTGCAGTTGTTTGCTTATCACATTGCCGTGGCTTTGGAAAGAGATGTTGATCGACCGCGTAATTTGGCCAAATCAGTAACTGTAGAATGAAATGATATGTTGGCAGTGATATTGGATTATAAATTAAAATTTAAATAACTATGAATTTAAAGGCAGTGGTTTACGATATGGACGGTCTTTTGGTTGACAGCATGAAACATTGGCTGGAGTTTGATATTGAATTTTTTAAAAAAAGAAAGATTGATTACGATCCGCAGATTATCAAGCACTTTACCGGCAAGACAATAGTAGAATGCATGGCTTGGTTAAAAGATCATTTTAATTTGGTTGAATCAGTAGAAGAATTGTGCCATGGAAGAGACGGCTGGATAGAAAAAATTTACGATGAACTTGCTGAAGTGATGCCAGGAGTTGATAATTTATTAAAGGCAGTGAAACAAAAGGGTTTGAAGCAGGCAATAGCTACCGGCGCTCCAAAAATAGCGGCGGAAAAATTAGTTGATCGTTTTGGCTGGCAGGGTTATTTTGATCAGCTGGTTTCGGTTGAGTGCACCAAATTGCCGGGGAAACCCAATCCGGGAGTATTCTTGCACGCCGCGAAAGTATTGGGGGTAGAACCAGAGCATTGTGTGGTGCTTGAAGATGCGGAAAATGGCGTGGCGGCAGCCAAAGCCGCTGGCATGAAGTGTGTTGCGGTGCCGGACAAACGCTGGAGTTTCGGCGATTTTTCACGGGCGGATTTGGCTGTTGATTCGCTGGAGGATAAGAGGGTGTTTGATTTTCTCGGGTTATAAAATATATGGAAAAGAAAATAAAAGCGATTATTTTTGACATGGATGGGGTGTTGATTGATAGCGAGTTGTATTGGGGCGAGATAGAAAGAGATTTTTTTGAATCGAGAGGGGTTAAATACACCAAGAGAATAAATTCTCAAGTCAGAGGCAGACCGGAAAAAGAAATGGTCGCTTGGGCCAAGCGCGAGTATGGTTTTACTGAAACAGTGGATGAATTGCTGGCGATCCGGGACCGGATGACAGAAAAAATTTATTCGGTTAGAGCCAGGCCGATGGCGGGGATTGAGGATCTGCTAAAGAAAATACGCAAAAAAGGTTACAAAAGCGGGATAGCCTCAAGTTCTGTATTGAGACGGATCAAAATGATAGTGGAGCGCTTGGGTTGGCAAAGTTTTTTTGATAAGCTGATGTCTTCGGTGGACGAGGGGTGTGACGGAAAACCGGCTCCGGACATTTATTTACGCGCCACAAAAGCCTTGACGGCGGCGCCCGAAAACTGCGTCGTATTGGAAGACACGGAAAATGGAGTGAGGGCGGCCAAAAGGGCGGGAATGAGGTGTGTGGCGATTACCGATAAGCGATGGCAACATGGAGATTTATCCCGGGCCGATTTGCTGATTGATTCGTTGGCGGATAAAAAACTATTTGAATATTTAAATTTGTAATTATGTCCAAGAAAAAAGTTGTGGTAATCGGCGGCGGCAATGGGAGCGCTATTTCCATCAGCGCTTTAAAACAATTTAAGGATGAAAAGGATGGGGTGGAAATTTCCGCTATTGTTTCTATGAGCGACTCGGGCGGTTCTTCGGGGCGTCTAAGAAAAGAGTTTGACACTTTGCCTCCCGGGGATATTATGCGCGCAGTACTCGCTATGTCGCGTTATGATTATGATATGTTGAAGATGATTTTTCACCGGAAAAGATTTACCGGAGCAGGAAAATTAGATGAGCATAATTTGGGAAATTTATTTTTGGCGCTGGCCGAAAGATATGCCGGAGATTATTTGCAGGCCGTCCGCGTTTTGGAGCAGGCAGTGGGGGCGGTTGGGACAGTTTATCCGGTTACATTGGATAAAACGGATTTGGCAGTTGAACTCACCAACGGCGCGGTGGTCAGAGGCGAAGCAGAAATTGATCGGCCGGATTATAGCCGGGCATTTAAAATAAAAAAAGCGTGGCTGGATCCGTCAGCCAAAATTTTTAATGAAGCTAAAAGAGTTATTGAAGAAGCGGATGATATTATTTTGGGGCCCGGCAGTTTGTACACTAGCGTTATCGCCGCGTTGCTGCCGGACGGAGTCAAAGAGGCGATTGCCAATTCGAGCGCCAAATTGATTTATATTTTTGGCGGAGCGCATGAAACAAATGGAGAAACAGGCCCTGACGCAGCCAGCGGTTTTTTTGTCCAGTTGGAAAATTATTTGCCGCGCCGGCTGGATCTGATTGTACGCAATAATCATGCGGTAACAGAAAAAGAACGGATGGTTTATATCAGAAAAAATTGGGAAACGGTTGTATTTGATAAAGAGAATATGGATGGGTATAATATTGTCAGCGCGGATTTTGAAAAAGAAGTCGGAGGGTTGGAGGCAAAGAAATTGGGTAAAATTTTAAAAAAAGCGGTCAATAATTTGTAATTTATGGAAATTAAAAAAGAAAAACAAGAAAAGATTTTTGCTATTAAGTTTACGGTCGAGGATAATGGCAAAACCGCTGGCCGGGCTTATTTGTATTTGCTTTATAATGATTTGCATGAAGAGCCGTATGGGTTTATGGAGGATGTTTATGTGAAAGAAGAATATCGCGGGAAAGGCGCGGGCAAGCAGTTGGTAGAAGCCCTGATTCAAGAAGCAAAAGCGCAGGGATGTTACAAGCTTTTAGGAACCAGCAGAAATTCAAGGCCTAAAGTGCATAAGTTTTATGAAAGATTTGGCTTTGAAAAATGGGGGGTGGAGTTTAGGATGAACCTTAACCATTGATTTTTTTACGAATTAACGCGAATTGTGTATGAATTTATACGAATTTGAAGGCAAACAATTTTTTGCCAAGCATGGAATTGAAGCGCCTAAAGGATTCCAAGTTCGTCGAGGAGAAGATTTTAAAAAGAAATATCAAGAATCAGGTTTGAGTGAGGTTGTGGTGAAAGCGCAAGTTTTGTCCGGAAAGCGGGGTAAAAATAATGCCATTAAATTTTGCGCTTCCGCGGATGAGGTTGAGAGCGCTGTGAAAGATTTGTTTAATATAGAAATGCGCGGCCAGTACGTTGCCGCTGTTAGAATTGAAGAAAAATTGGATATTGTGGAGGAACACTATCTTTCTATCACCTATGATACTAATGCTCGCCAGCCGATTTTGGTTTATTCAGCCGCCGGAGGCGCGGATATTGAGGGTGTGCCGGAAGAGAAGATTGAGAAAGTAATGTTGGATATTCGTGACACGACGGTTAATGCGATTAAGGAGGGGAAATTGGTAATTAGTAATTGGAAATTGGGGATAGAAGCAAAGATTGTACAACAGCTCTGGGAATGTTTTTTGCAAGAAGATTGCCGGTTGGTTGAAATTAACCCCCTTGTTAAAACAAAAGACGGACGGTGGGTCGCGGCAGATGCCAAAGTGGCGATTGATGATGATGCCATTTTTCGCCATGAAGAATGGAAAGAATTGGCACCGCGCACGATGATGGGTCGTCCGCCCACGGAACGAGAAATTGAGGCGCAAAAAATTGATGCCGTGGAAAAGTATTATCAAGGCACAGCCGGAAAGTATATTGAGATG
>Ga0265296_1001915_pt1 | contig 22158 bp, 12 predicted proteins | sample MunlanPumphouse1_FD_189073 | JGI IMG/M metagenome (GOLD analysis project Ga0265296, IMG submission 189073) | Groundwater microbial communities from a municipal landfill in Southern Ontario, Canada - Pumphouse #1 | ecosystem: Environmental > Aquatic > Deep subsurface > Groundwater | place... | reverse complement strand
CGCAATTCTATAACAACCGCGGGTAGACACCCGCTCTCATTCAAGAAGGCTGATTTTTCACCGAATTACTTTCACAGCATCACCTCCAACTTCCCAACCATGGAATTATTGACGGAGAACGTCATGCGCAGTGACACGCCGACCTTGGAAACTGTGAGCCGCCCACCTTCGGCTTCATCGACCTTGTACCCGAGCTTCAGGTACTCCTTCTGCACCGCCTCCCTGTCGGCCACGGTCGCCTGACGAGGGAAATAGTACGTGAGCCACAGTCCGTTCTGGTTGTCGGTCATTTTCACCTTACCGAAAATCTTCTGAAGAACAGGAAGAAGCTCTGAGTGAACTTGCCGGCTCTTCTCGGTCTCGATTTTGGCTTCCTTGGCATTGTCGAAATTGATCTGCGGGTACGTCTTCACCTGCGGCTCGGCTCCTTCCCCGGATGACGGCAGAGTCGAACTTCCGGCATTCAGCGTGGAGCAGACCGGCGTGACCTTCGTTTTGGCATAGGCCACGATGGTGCGCTGAGTATTCTTGATATTCGATAGCACGGGCTTCACATTCTTGTTGATCGGCAACTGCATATCTTCCGTGCCTACACTCATGTTCTGCGAGATCAGGTAGGAACTTTGATCCTCTACGGTTGCCTGCGTGAAGTCGGCCACCACTTTCGCGCCGCTCACGGCGCCATTGGCATCCGCTTTGATGAGGAACGTTTCCTCCCACGGCTCCAGGCTCCCCATGATCATGTGCTCTTCGTTCGTGATGATTCTGCCTACCATCGCTATGCCGCCATCCCGTGTCGCCCGGATGTCGTATCCGGCCGTATCCCGTTCAATATCGATTTTCTTGATCCACCGCGGACTAAATTCGGCATTTACTTTGATGAGACCCACATTGGTCGCCGCATCCCCGGGCTGAAACGACCCCGCTTTTCGCGCGACATTATGGGAAAGGACAAATTCACCGTCGTTTGTTTTCGTGGTCTTAAGATCAATATCGAAGGAACCGAAGGCGGTTTTCACGGTCCTCGCCCACAGATACTTTCCCTGTGCATTCATCTTCACCGCGATGTACGGAATGGGATCGGTGGGGCTCTTGATGCCTGTATCTTGAGCGCCGCCGAGGAGCTTGGCGGCATTGAAGTAGCGTCCGAAAGCGATGAAACCGCCGTCCGGCGTTTGCTCCACTGACCGGAAATCGCCGCCACTCAGGCGGAATTTTTTCTTGGTTATCTTCAAATCGGCAGCGGTGGCACCGGTCGGCATGTTGTATTCCATGGACGGAGTTTCGATGCTCTTGGCCCAGAGCACGTTCAGATCGCTGTCCAATCGTATGACGGTGGGCAATGTGCCCATCGCCAGATCCGTCCCCATATCCGGCTGCTTCGTCACCCGTGCATCGAGAGCGGCCAGCGCGATGAAACTGCCGTCGGATAAATACTCCATATCGGTCGCGACCCAATTCATTTTCTTGCTCCACTGCACTTTCCCGTTCTTATCGAACTTCACGATGACGCTGTACCCGGGCACGGCGTCGAAATCGGCGACGTCTTCGCCGTAACCGGTTTCCTTGAATTTGGCGAGGAGGATGACCCCGCCGTCAGGCGCAGCCCATAATCTCTGCGGGAAATCGATGCTGTAATCGCCGACCATGGTCGACCACATCCACTTCCCGCTGGTGTTCAGTTTCGTCACCATGACGTCCCCCCAGCCTTCCTTTCTGCTCTCGTAGTCCGCGTTGTAAAATTCAATGATATCTCCCGCCACGACGAAATTGCCGTCGCTCGTTTGTACCGAGAGGCGCTTCGTTTCCGCAATCACGCCCTGGGCCGCACTCTGGCTGTCGAACTGCTTGCTCCAGAGGGCGGCGCCCTTCGCATCGGTCTTGATGACGAAAGCGTTCCACACTCCCATACCGGAACTCCAAGTGGTATCGCCGGTGAGGAGGTACCCGCCGTCTTTCGTAGCCAGAATGCCGTAACCGTCGGCACGGTCGCGCATGCGGTTCGTCTTGATGACCGTGTCCGATGACACGGACATCGCGCATCCATTGGTCACTTCCGCCAGGTACCCGGTGCCAAGGGCAAGACAGATAAACCCCACCATTGCCAAAGCGGAAATGCCAACGAACCTCTGAGAGTGTTTGTTTTTTCTCATTTATATATTATAGCATAATATGATTCCTCGCACAAACCAGCCACGATCCCCCTGTGTTACCCTTTCCCCGATGAAGCATCGGTTCTCGGTGTACGGTCTCTTCGCCGCGTTCATCGGCATTTTTCTCTGGGGACTCAATGCGCGGTATCCGAATATCGGTGAGGATTACTTCTACGTCTTCCCGAGGTTACTCGAGGGCCAGTGGCATTTCCTGAGGCAGGGATTCGCCCCTCTGCGGTTCGCGCCGCACCTCTGCGGCGGATTTCCGCAGTACGGCAACCCGCAGGATCATTTCTATTCGCTGCCGCAGCTTCTGAGTTTCTCCTTCGATCTCTGGACCGCTCTGCAGCTGAGCGCCGTCATTATTTTGCTCATCGGATACTTCGGCTGGGTCCGTTTCGGCAGGGATGTCCTCCGTCTCTCCAGAGCGTGGTCCCACCTCCTTGCGCTCGTGTGTCTGGCGAACGGTTTCTATCTCATGCACATGGCCATCGGACAGCTGTGGGTGTTGTCCTGGCCGCTTGCAGGGTGGCTCCTCTGGTTCGCGTTCTCTCCCGTGCGCGAGACCGTGAAAACGCTCTGCGTGCGTGCCGTGATGTTTTCCTTCCTGACGGCGTACGTCCTGTACTCCGGAAGCCAGACGCTCGTTCTCCTCATGCTGCTTACGGTCATTGGCTTCCTCCCGTTCGATGTGTTGCTTGCCGAGCATCCGCTTGAGCGGATCAAGGTTCTCGTGCGCCGCTTCGTTGCATTCGGCGCCTGCGCGCTCGTTCTCTCTCTGAGCAAGCTGGTCGCGGTCTTCAGCCTGCTATCGACGCTACAGGTGCGGGCGGTATTTTCCGGATTCCACGCTTCGGAGAACATGGTGGTGTTTGCGCTCAAGTCGTTCTGGGCGCTGCCTCAATCCGTCTATCTGTATGGTTCCGAAGCTACCTTCAGCAGGGTGCAGGAGGAGAGCATGCTTACTCCGCACATCGCGCTCCTCGGTTCCGTGGCGCTTCTCTACTTCACTGCACGAAATCGGAGCCTCTCTCTTTGGAGGAAGCTTGGCCTGGCGCTCGCTTCGGTCCTGCTGGTTGCGTTCATTCTGCTCCTCGCTGCCGGCACCGGAGCTGTGCCGGAATTCCTGCAGAAGTTTCCCCTCTTCTCGGCGCTTCGTGTACCCGAGAGATTCCTCGCTGTCCTCTCGCTCTTCGTATCGCTTGCCGGCATCGTGGGAGCCGCTGCATTAAGCCGCGCACTTTCGTGGCACTTCGATGAACGCATCCTGACGTTCGTTCTGGGAGCAGTGACGCTGCTCGTGTTTGCCTATGCGTATGCGACCCTGCTTCGGGAGGAACCCGTGAGCATCCGGATGCCGTATGACGTCGTCCTACAGTCTAAGAAACAGAGTGGGGATTTCCTCCGCTTACCCGTTCAGAGGGCATTTCAGCCGGTCTCAGAACGTGTGAGCGATTTCCACTACCTCTTCTCCGCGAGTACGGGCACCGAGTGTTACGAGGCGTTGTCTCTCAACTTGCCGCCGCTTCGGAACGGCCCGGTAGATATGGTGTATGACGAGGCGTTCAATATCTACAATCCCGCCTGCCTGCAATATCCCGAGGCGAATAATTGCAATCCCAGAGACAGGATCAGCGTGGATGATGCACAGAATTTTCAGCGATTCATCCGGGGTGAAAAGACAACATGGAAATTATCTCCGTTGCAGATCTGGGCCGATCGCGTCACGCTGCTTGGTCTCGTACTGTTCCCGCTGTCGCTTGTGTATCTTTTCCGCAGAGAGCTACGGGGAGCCTATGCTTTTCTCCGCGGATCCTCGTAGTGCATGCCTGAGCTTCTAACGAATTGATGACAAATAAAAGTATTATGGTAAAATCTAATACCATTTTGGTAAGCCCTAATGTCAAAAGATCATCAGCATAGGCATCACATAGCAGGTACTGCTCTCAGAAAGAGCGGACCCGATGGAAGTCAGGAAGGAGAGCGGCCTAAACCTCTGGAGGTTCTCAGTAAGCAAGATCTGCGACTTCGCAGGGCAGTCGTTAGCGGGATCCGGATCCGGCGTAATTACTTGATACGAATTGGCGCAATCCCGGTGCTAAGGGAAGAGCAGATTCCGGATTGGGTCAATCGCCAGTTCGATGCTTACGATCCCAGAAACCCGGATCGGGAAAATCGGAGAGAGCTCCATCATCTTCTCGCAATATCCGGTGTCGCAAAATCAAATCTTTGGCGTGACTGGTCCGTGAGCCGGAAAGCGGAAGCTGAGGTTTCTGAAGAAGCACCGCGATTGCATGACGAGACGGAATCGAGTCGACTGATGCTGCGTCACGGCCAGCTTCTGCCGTTTCAAGATGCCGTAGCGGCTTGTGTCGGTGGCAGCGAGCATCTTTTCGTCAACGTCGGTTCGGGGGACAACGAATCAACCTGTCAGTTGCAGGGCGAACGTGCAGATCGTGGACAATCTCAAACACATGTCTATCTCGGATGCGGGGAGAGCCTGCGCTGGAGTCCGAGAAAGCTGCTCGAGCAATTCGTACTTCCGGAGCGGCGACACGATCCCAGCGTCCAACGTATCCTCGATATCCTTACGGAATCACTTCAGGAGGAGTTGCAACAATTCCAGCCGGAAGACTTTTCGCAACACAGCTGGGAAAAAGACGATTCATTTTTTGATGCGAACCGCATTTTTGTCGCTCTCGCTGACGCTCCTCATATCATTACCAAGGTTCTCGAGAGCCGTAAAAGCGCTGCAGAGTTCAGGGAATCAGGAGAATTCGCCGGCGATACCCGGCACGTTGCCGCACAGGTGCGTCGGCATCACATCGATGCCAGCAATCTTACCGAGCTAAAAGCACTCAGATGGCTCTTGCGATTGAGCGGGGCAAGTTCCGGTGATCTCGACACGCTTTTTGCGTTCGAAGAACGGCAATTTCTTCACACGGAGCTCGGCCAACTGAGAGCTCGATGTTTGGCTACAAGAAAGCGCGAGCGGCAGGATCTGGATGCAAGAGGAAAGGCCATGCTGGAAGCCACGGATCTCTATGAAACATTTCGTTTCGAGGATTTCGTGGCAGAGGTTGCATTGGGAGCCGAAGAGGTTTTACACCGGCCGTCGCCTGTGCCGTGTGACGTTGAGAGCGTTCTGAAGGTGACCGATGAGATCCAGGGGCGATCTGATGACGACATCGACATAACGCATCCGATTCGGATACGGTTCAGCCGGGCGGGTTCCATTCTGCGTCGTTATGCCTCAGACCCGTGTCGCGCGCGCCAGGAGGCACGAACTTTCTGCAAGGGCAAGGAACTGGTGTGGACTCCTGCCGAATTCACCGACGAGGTCGCTTTGGAAGTAAGTGTACTTTTGCGAAAGGAAATACCCGACGATCCCCCGACAACACTGGAATTGATCTCGGAAGCGCTTGAACTGCTTAAGGTTGGCGGCCCGCTACAGCTCGATTTCGAAGGTGACCCAGAAGCTCTGGCAGCACGATTAAGACGCATGCATTCGACGCTCTCCACACTTGCTTCGCCGCCGTACAATAGGGCGGAAGACATAGGTCGGATCGCCCAGCGATACGCGGCAATCACCGGCCTGTCGGTGCCGGAAGATCAGACGCCTGAAGCTCTTGTGGAGCGGATTGACGATATCATGCGCAGGCGGGAGAGCCCCGCTATGCCCGAAGCATCGGCGACTACGCGGCAACTGAAACGACTCCTGGGCAGAGCCCGGGGGCTGTGGCATCGGAGGAAAAAGACACCAGACGCAGCTTCGGGCGCAATGCCGGACACGCTTGATCAATGCGAGGTCGAGCCAATGTGTGATGAATACATAAGACTCGTCTCTCCATCGGGTGATGTTCCGCATGATCTAAGCGGACTCATTGCCGTGCTGGAAAGCGCGATCTCAAGCGCGGCGAGGCAAGAAGCAGTTTTGCCAAGAAATCCCAGGACGCTATTCAGCCAGCTTCTCACGCTGAGCGGGAAGGTCAGCATAATCCGGGGGCCAGAGATCTCCGATGATATTCTTGTGAAGGTTTCAACTGCATTGCGTGGTGTTCGCGAAGTCAGCGCCGGTTTCAATCCTGACTTACCTGAAAGTGATCGGTCCGGTGTGCTGCAAAGAATTGCTCAAGCAATTGCAGCGATTGAACCGCTGGTCACCCCCAATCTTGCCGGATCGGAGAAAAGAACCGGCGAACTGGATCCTACGCAAATCGCGGAGTCACTTAGCGAAATCTTTCATCCGCGGTTTGTACAGGGCGTTCTTCGTGCGGAACTCTATAAGCGGGAAGACTACAGAAACAGCCCCGAATTTCGAGGACGAAAAACAGAAACTGTTCATCTTGATGCCAATCAAAAAAAGAGAAAGCTGAAAGACGTTCCGGCATCGGCATGCGTAATGGTGAACGGAACAGCGATTCCGCCCAATCCGTCAGTTACCCTTTCGGTTGACGGCTACAATGTTTGGCGGAATGACAAAAACCTCCAAATTGAGGACGACCTCGGAAGAACTCACACGCTTACAGTTGAGATCGAGGAAATGCCGGATCTGAACGGGGAAATCCCCATAAGTCCTGAGCACTTCGCCCCAGCATTTTTTGACAATGAGCTTGAAGATGTCCTGCCGGAGAGAACGGTGACCAGCGCACATGCGATCAAGTCACTGTCACACTTGGCTGATTTGGAAGGAAAAACTCAAGAAACAGCCCCGCAAACCAGCTTCGAGAACGCACTGGCGATCATCCTACGGAGTCTGCGTCCGGGTGGTGCATTTCTTTTCGACGGCAATGTCGAGTCATACACCCGCTATGTCCGATGCCTCGGCAACGGGGGCTTGCCAAACGGAGTATCTGAGGAGGAATTTGCTGTAGAAATCAGCTGGCACGAGGGACGTCCACACAGCTTTTTGTATCAGAGAAGGGGAGGGGTCAGGATGTTAACTGGCGGAGAGAAACAAGCGTTTTTCAAAGAGGGGGCGGTGTGCATTTCTCCGGAAGCGGTCCTGGCAATGCCCGTTCTTCAGATCACCCAGGAAGTACGCGGGCAGATTCGCAGTCTTGGTATGTCGAGGAGAGAAGGATTTGAAGGAAATATGAACAGGGGAATTGAAACCGCTGCTCTACAGTTTGCCCGGAGACAGGCACTCACCCACCGATGGATCCCATGCCTTATGGCCGGTAAACAGGAGGCTGTCGAAGACATTGTTGAAGCCGTGCTCTTTTACCTTCGCGCTCAATTTCAAAACCTTTTCCGGAAAATACTTCAAGAAGGAAATGCCGCTGATATTAGCTGTCAGCTCATCCGGAACATGCATGCTTTCCGGGATGCGCCGACATTCGAGCGGGTGCGCGATGAACTCGCGCGTCATCTAAAAATCGATCAAACCTATCCCAACGCCGTCGAGATTTTGGCTGCCGCGTTTTCATTCGCACTGCGTCGCTGGGTAGCCTGGATTGATGATTTGGTTGATCAGAAGGGGCACAGCCGGCTTACCTCGGGTGTCCCAATGTCGAGTGTAATCCATACCAGAGTGCGTGAAATGACTGCGGCAGCAATACAAAATCCAGAAGACCTCGGCTTAAGAAATTCATTTTCCGAATCGGTCATCACGGAAGGAGTCCATACAGTCCTTACCGCTTTGCGTGGCGAAGTTGCCAGGCGTCTTCATGAGGCACAAGGAACTTCTCTGGGTTTGTACGGAACTCAGCAAGGCTCGTACTTGGTTAATACGGGCAAAGACAGTGTATGTATTTTTCCGAGACGGCAGGCGGAGACGAATATCGGAAACAGGTTTCAGATTCTTCAACAACTCCCGGACAACGAGAAGCTCAAAGTTACCGTGGAGTCGGAAGTGGCACTCAACCGGGAGGTGACACGCCGGCTGGGAGGTCGCAGGATACTCTTGGTAAATTGGAGTGATTGCGTGACGAACGATTTTCTTCTCGAACTCCTCCAAAAAATAACTGCGGGGAAGTCGGATATCATCAGATGTTTCCCCATGCGTTTCAACTCGCGAGGTCAGGTAATACTCGGTCCGCGGGGAAAGGATGAGGAAGAAGAAGTAGTATCCCCTGAGGCAGCATTAGGGAGATTCGGTCAAGAACTGCGAAGAATGAAGGTTCATGGTGGAATCGTCGTCGTTGGCGGGAGCTGGGAGAGCGTTTACGATCCAAAAATTGAGAGGTTCATTGTGAATATGGGTGACGAGATCGTCGAGGCGCTCGCGCTATCAGAACGTGTCGGGGCTTGCGGCATCTGCTTTGGGCACCAAATGTCCGGCAATGCCTGGGAGAGATTTAGGGTTGGAATGAAAAGAGATCCATCAAGGGGCCATGCCGTTTGTACGCAACCAGGGTCCCTGGTGATCGGTCCTATCCCGAATACGATCACACCGGCCGGACAACAAAGTCACCTCTTCCGCGGTCTTGGCGACAAATTCACTGCAACACATACGCACGGAGATCACTGTGTGATGCAACCCAAGGGAGCAGCATACTACCGTGTACTGGCCAAGAACGGTCTCACGGACGATCCTTCGGTATGGGAAGTCGATGTGCACAGGTTATTTCGCGATCAGGTTTCCCCGGGCGGTCAAATGGTCTGCGCCCAGCCTCACTTTGAATTCGACTGGGGTCCGGAGAGTAATCACCTGGAACGATTGATGCGAGAAATTGAACCTTACGGCCCATTTCTTGAGCGGACTTTCGATGCAAGTTTGGAGCAGATTCAAGTAAACCTGCAGCATGCCAGAGAGCAAAACATTGCACCTACCCGCCTACTCGTCCCTCGCATGCTTCTCGAGATCCTTCATCGTATCGACCGGAATTGATCAGACCTCTTTCCACCTTCTTCTCCGGCGTCATGTTGGGGGGACTTGGCCATCGGACACCGTGGTGGGAGAAACTACCGAGACGCGGCAGGAGGAGGCGTCGCAGGCGCTGAGGAGGAGGAGGCGAGAACGCATCCGATCAGGAGCGCGTACTGCTCGATGAAATCGTTCTCGAAGAGCTCAAGTTTCTTCTCCGGCGTCACGTAGAGCGAGAGACTGCCGATGATCTCCGATCGGAAGACGAGCGGGAGAATGAGGGAAGAGCAGAAGTTGTGCTTCTTCGCGAGGTAGGTGGAGCTGTAGCCCGGTTCCTTCGTGAGGTCGACGATCTTCAGCGGCATGCCGCTCTTGAACGCTTTCTCCACCAGGCTTCCCTTCAGGTGGATGTGGGCCTTCCCCCGCCAGTCTTCCCCGACGCCGAAGAACGAAGCGAGCTCCAGCGTGCGGTACCGCTTGTTGTAGAGCCGCAGCACGCAGGCGTCGGCGCGCGAGAGCATGATCACCGAGTTCACGATGTAATCCGCGAGGACCCTCCGGTCCTGTTGCTGGGAGGAGAGGCTGACGAGGTCGAAAATGTAGTCCGTCTGCCGCCGGATGATGCCAAACCTGTTGTAGGCCTCGCGCATTTTCTGATACTTCACCATCAGCTCCTCTTCGAATTTCCGCTGCGCCGTCATGTCGCGCACGATGAGGAGGAAAGACGAGGGGGCCGTGCCCTTCATGTGGATGATAGGAGTGATCGTGACGGAGACGGTCACGGGTTGCTTGTTCTTGTGCATGCCGTGGAACTGGATGTTGTACCGGACGGTGAGCATGCGCATGATGTCCTTCCGGTCGGCGGGGGAGAAGATGGTGTCCAGGGAGCGAGATAGCATCTCCTTCGCGCTGTACCCGAAAATGGTTTTCGCGCCCCGGTTCCACGACCGGATCTTCCCGTCGCTGTCCACTTCGATCACCGCATCCATGCCGTACATGATGGCGCTGCTCAGCACGCGCTCCTTCTCCTCCTTCTGCTTGAGCTCCCGGAGGTCCGTCATGATGCCGGTGGTCCCTCCTTCCGGGAGCGGAGTGCCGCTTAAGAGCACCGGGATGCGGTTGCCGGTCTTGCTCACGAGTGTCGCTTCGTAGCTGGAAGCCGTCCCTTGCCGGCGATCGGTGAGATTCACGCGCCGCACGCGCTTGGAGCTCTCCTTGTCCCAGAATTCGTACGATTCCTTCCCCAGCATTTCCTGGAGCGAGTATTCCATGAGTTCGCAGAACTTCGGGTTCGCGTAGATCGTGCGCTCGTGCTTGTCGCCCATCCAGACGGCCTCGTTCATGTGCTCGACGAGGATGCGGTAGAGCGATTCATGCTTCCGAAGCTCCCGGAGGTCGGTCATGATGCCGATGGTTCCTCCTTGCGGGATCGGCGTACCGCTTAAGAGCACCGGGATGCGCTTCCCGCTCTTGCTCACGAGTGTCGCTTCGTAGCTGGAGGCAATTCCTTTTCGCCGGTCCGTTTCGTTCACGCGCCGCACGCGCTTGGCGCTTTCCTTGTCCCAGAATTCGTACGATTCCTTCCCCAGCATTTCCTGAAGCGAACGTTCCATGAGTTCGCAGAACTTCGGATTCGCGTAGATCGTGCGCTCGTGCTTGTCGCCCATCCAGACAGCCTCGTTCATGTGTTCGACGAGGGTGCGGTAGATGGCGCTGGAATCATCAGGCCTGTTCGCGGATTCTCCTGCGGGCATAGGGCGTATGGGCGAATGATAGCCAATCTTTGGTCGCTTGTATCTTCCGCGCCGTGAGGACATGGATGCGGTCACCCTCCTGCAGCGCATACTGGAGGGTGCGCTTCGTCCCGTTCACGGCAGCGGACCTAGCTCTGTGCCCCACTTCGGTGTGGATGGCGTACGCAAAATCGAGGATGGTGGATCCTGCGGGGAAACGGAACGCATCGCCGGTAGGGGAGAAGCAGAGCACGGTCGGTGTTGCCCGGACTTCCTCGGAGAGAGACGTGAGGTATTCGACCAATTTCCGTTCCGGGTCCGTGAGCAGTCGGCTCTTCTTCTCCCCGGCGTAGAGCCAGTGAGAAGCCACGCCGCGCTCAGCGAAATCATCCATGATCTTCGTCCGGATCTGGACTTCGACGGGGAGATCCAGGTCCGGAAGGACCTGGTAGAGCGTCGTGTGAATGCTCTGGTAGCCGTTGATCTTGGGGATCGAGATATAATCCTTGAAACGTTTGACGCTCGGCTGGAAGCGATCGTGCAGCAGATTGAGGACGTCGAAACACTCCTGTACGGAGTTGCGCTGGAGGATGATCCGGAACGCGAAGATGTCGTTGAGCGCGATGGGACTCAAGTACCGTTTCTGCCGGAGCTTACGGGAGACGCTGTAGACGTTCTTGTACCGGCCGGTGACGGTGCAGGTATGGCCCGTGTCCTTGAGGAGATGCCGGAAGCTTCCGAGCACTCTCATAGTGAGGAGATGGGAGGTTCTCCTGTACCGTGAGAGCACGTGTTCGACAGCGCGGTATCCCTTGGGATTCGTGAGGCGGAAGCAAACGCGATCCAAGATGTTCTTCTTCTCGAAGAGGCCGAATCGTTCGCAGAGAGGCGAGAGGATATCGAGGTACTGCTGCGCGAGATGCAAACGTGCTTTGCGGGCTTTCGTCGATGTGAGCGTCCGCTGAAACAGGACGAGGAAAGCCGGAAAAATGGCGGGGGAATAGGCGAATTGTTCCAGGAAGAACTCTGTCAGGAGCTCCCGGTTGCGGGGGTGGACTCCTGCGAGGGTCAGGTACTCGCACCAGCGTTTCAGTCGTCGGGGCGAAGAACGGCCAGGGGAGGATGTTCGAAGAGATTTCAGGGTCGAAGGAGATGCCAACACGACATCGTAGTCTGAGCCAATCTAAAACACAAGAAATAGGATGTCAATGATGGATTGAGTAACTGCTCACTGACTCTGCAGGAGGCGCTGTTGTTCATGCCCCGCCTCACCCCCCAGCCCCTCTCCTTCGCTGACGCTCGTGAGAGGGGAGCTTCGCTTCACCTCTTAAGCGAAGTGTTGTACGGATTCCTCTCTCCCCCATCGGGAGAGAGGTGCCCCGCGCAGCGGGGCGGAGTGAGGCGGGTAGGTTATGAAGTCAGTGAGCAGTTACTGGATTGGATCTGGCAAAAACCTCAATTTTCTGCTAAAATATTGAGATTGGTCGCGCGCGTGCGCGAGAAACAAACAGACATGTCCCTCCATACCCTCATGTTCGGCTGGGAGTACCCGCCTGTTCACTGCGGAGGGTTGGGCGTGGCCTGTCAGGGAATCGTGCGGGGGCTCCTGCACCACGGTGCAAAAGTGACGCTCGTCCTGCCGCACGATGAGGCCTCGGAGGAAGGAGCGACCATCCTTTCGCCGGGGAGCCTCGCCGGCGAGATCATCATTCCGGTGCCGACGAAGCTCCGGCCGTACGATTCCTGGAGAGCGTATGCGCAGAGAATCACCGAGGGGAGTGAACCGGTGGACCAGCTCTACGGCGAGAACCTCGGCGAAGAGGTGGAGCGCTATACGGCCGTGGCAGCGGAGCTCACGAAAGCTGTCCGTCCGGACGTCGTCCACACGCACGACTGGATGACGCTGGAGGCGGGAGTGCGCGCGTCGAAACATCATCGCAAACCCCTCGTCGCGCACGTCCACGCAACCGAGCTCGACCGGACGGAGTTCAGGCCGAACGCGTGGATCATGAAGCGCGAACTCCAGGGGCTCATGAAGGCCGACCACATCATCTCCGTGAGCGGGTATACGAAGAATCTCCTCATCCGCGAGTACGGGATCCCGGCTGACAAGATCACGGTGATTCACAACGGCACATTCGCATCTGAGCCGCTGATGCGGCTGGATGACGACGGCGGTGCGCATCCCCTCGTGCTCTTCCTCGGCCGTCTCACGGTGCAGAAGGGGGTCACGTACTTCATCCGCGCGGCGCAGAGCGTGCACCGGCTGCGGCCGGACGTGCGTTTCGTCGTTGCGGGAGAAGGCCACCTGCTTTCGCAGCTCATTCAGGAGACGTTCGAACGTGGGCTCTCCGACTGCATGATCTTTGCCGGACGCGTCACGAGCGAGGAGGCGAGGAAGCTCTACTCGAGAGCCGATTGTTTCGTGATGCCTTCGGTCTCCGAGCCCTTCGGCCTCGTCGCACTCGAAGCGATCACGCACGGCGCACCGGTGGTCTTAAGCCGGCAATCCGGTGTTGCCGAGGTCGTGCACAACGCGATGCTCGTGGATTTCTGGGACACCGACAAGATGGCCGATTGCATCCTCACCGTCCTCCGCGAAAAGCCGCTGCGGGCCGAGATGCGCTCGCAGAGCAAGCGGATCCTCTCGAACCACACCTGGCATCGGCAGGCGGGGAAAATACTCTCGATTTATGAAAACCTTCCGCATTTCTGATAAGAATCATGAATCAAGAATCAAGAATCAAAGGCATAAAGGGCATTGAGGTTTTACACCACTGCCTTCATTGCCTTTTCTGCCCTCCTATCCTGATTCCTGATTCTTAATTCATAATTCTTAGTTCGTAATTCCTCTTCGCCTATGTCAAAACCATCTTCATCTCCCGCCGTCTGTTTCTACTTCCAGGTTCACCAACCGTACCGTCTGAAGGATCTTCGGATCACCGACATCGGCCAGATGAAACCCGGCGAGTACTTCGATCAGGAGAAGAATCGCGCGATCTTTCGGAAAGTCGCCGAGAAGTGCTACTTCCCGACGAACAAGCTGCTCCTCGAGCTCATCGAACAGTACCCGGATTTCCGCGTTGCGTTCTCGCTCTCGGGAGTATTCATCGACCAGTGCCGCGACTTCGGGCCGGACGTGCTGGAATCGTTCAAGGCGCTTGCGGCTACGGGGAAGGTCGAATTCTTGGCCGAGACGTACTACCACTCGCTCTCCGCACTCTTCTCGCGCGAGGAGTTTTGCCAGCAGGTGGAGCGGCATGTCGACATGATCGAAGAGTTGTTCGGTGTCCGGCCGCGCATCTTTCGTAACACGGAGCTGGTCTACAGTAACGAGATCGCCGAAGTGGCGAGGCTACTCGGCTTCCGCGGGATTCTCGCAGAAGGAGCCGATCATCTCCTCAGCGGCCGGAGCCCGAATGTGCTCTACCGCCCGCCCGCCTTCCAGCTGCCGCGAGAGTGGCAGCGGACGATCGCGCGTCACCGGATCCATCCATCGACGACGCGGACGATCAGAACGCTGCTCAAAAATTACCGTCTCTCGGACGACATTGCCTTCCGTTTCAGCAACAAGACCTGGTCCGGCTACCCGCTGACCGCCGACACGTTCGCCGAATGGGTCCGCTCTTCGGGCGGTCAAAGACACGGTAAGCGCGACCGCCAGTGTCAAAGTGTGAATTTGTTCATGGACTATGAGACGTTCGGCGAGCACCAGTGGGCCGACACGGGGATCTTCGAGTTCCTGCGGGCTCTGCCCGCGGAATTCCTGAAACGCGGGATCGCGCTGCTCACGCCGTCGCAGGTCATCACGCGCTCCGGCCGCAAGCCCTGCGACGTGTTCGACGCGCATGCGATCGTTTCTTGGGCGGACATCGAGCGCGACCTCTCCGCCTGGCGCTCGAACCATCTCCAGGAAGCGGCGCTCACGGGACTCTATGCCCTCGAGCATGCGGTACGGGAGTCCGAAGATCCGGTGATCCTCGATACGTGGCGCAAGCTCCAGACGTCCGATCATTTCTACTACCTCTCCACGAAGTACTGGAGCGACGGGGACGTGCACAAGTACTTCAGTCCCTACGACTCGCCGTACGAGGCGTACCGGAGATTCAGTCATGCATTGGAAGATTTGCGACTAACACTTGAAAAACTCAGTGTTCGCTTCCGCTCGTCCCCTCAAAGCTCATAGCTCACCGCTCATAGTTTCCATGCCCCGTTCCCTCGTCCTCGGCAACGGCTCGCTCCTCGCCACGTTTGACGAATTCCTGCAGCTGAGGGATTTCTACTACCCGCACGTCGGGCAGGAGGACCACACGACCTACGGCAAGTTCCATCGGCTGGGGTTCTTCATCGAAGGGAAGGGACTCTCGTGGACATCCGACGGTTCCTGGAAGATCACGCCGGGGTACTCAGACTCGTCCCTCGTCTCCGCGTCGAAGCTCGCAAGTGACCGCCTGGGGCTGGAGGTCCTCTCGGAGGATTTCGTCGATCCCACGAGGAACATCCTCGTGCGCTCGTTCCGTCTCCGCTCTCTCGATGGCGCGGAGCGGAAGGTCCAGTGCTTCTTCCACCACGATTTCTACCTCTACGGCGACAAGCAGAAGGACACGGCGTTCTTCGAGCCGCATACGAAGAGCGTCATCCACTACCGGCAGCACCGGTATTTCCTGGTCGGCGGCACGACGAGCGATCCCATCAACTGCCTCCCGAGCGAAATCCCCAACGAGTTCCATCCGCTGAGCAGGGACGAGACGCACATCGACCACACCGGCATCACGTCGTTCTCCATCGGCAAGTCGAACTACAAGGGTCTCGAAGGGACGTGGCGGGACGCCGAGGACGGCGCGCTCAGCCGCTACCCCATCGAGCAGGGGTCCGTGGACTCGACGGTCGAGATCGACTGCCTGGTGCGCCCTGATCGCGGCACATGGGTGTACCAGTGGGTGTGCGCGGGGAAGAAAATCTCCGATGTCCATGCGCTCCAGCATTTCCTCCTCGAGGAGACGCCGGATCAGGTGAAGCAGGCGGCGCGCAACTACTGGCGTGGCTGGGTGGGATCGCACGTCGATCCGGGCGGGAAGCTCCCGCCGGAAGTCGTGGATCTCTACATCCGGAGTCTCCTCACCATCCGTACGCAAATAGACAACCACGGGGGCGTGGTCGCGGCGAACGACAGCGATATCATGCAGTTCAACCGCGACACTTACACCTACGTGTGGCCGCGCGACGGCGCGTTCGTCAGCATGGCGCTCACGCGTGCGGGCCAGACGGAAGTGGTGCGCCGCTTCCTCCGTTTCTGCGCGGAGGCGCAGACAAAGGACGGTTACCTCCTGCATAAGTACAACCCCGATGGCTCGGCCGGATCCTCCTGGCACCCGTGGTACCGCAGCCGACAGTCCGTCCTGCCGATCCAGGGGGACGAGACGGCGCTCCCGCTCCTGGCGCTCTGGCGGCATTTCGAGCGGACGCAGGATTTCGAGTTCCTCCATGCGATGTACCAGAAGTTCGTCCGGCGCGCCGCGAGTTTTCTCATGCAGTACACCGAGCCGGAAACCGGATTGCCGCTCCAGAGCTACGATCTCTGGGAGGAGCATCGGGGCGTCTTCACGTACACGACGGCGGCCACTGCCGCGGGGCTCCGTGCGGCAGGCAACATTTCCGCCGCGCTCGGACACTATCGCCATGCGGACCAGTACGGCGAGGCCGCGGACCGCATGACCGAAGCGATGCTTTTCCACCTCTACGACGAGGGGACGAAGTGCTTCCTCAAGAAGATCAAGCGCGAGAACGGCGCAACCATCGAGCGGGACTCCACCCCCGACGCCTCCATCGGCATCCTCTGGATGTTCGATATTCTTCCGCCGGACGATCCGCGTGTCGTCTCCACCATCCAGCGGCTCGAGCGCGCGCTCACCGTGCACTCGCCGATCGGGGGGATGGCGCGGTATCAGAGTGATTACTATCAGTCTGTGGTTCCGCCGACTCCGGAAATCCCCGGCAATCCCTGGATCATCACTACCCTCTGGTTCACGCAGTGGCGCATCGCCACAGCGAAGACCCTGGATGACCTGAAGCGTCCCCTTGAGGATCTGCAGTGGGTGGCAGCGAGAGCTTCCGTCGCCGGCATGCTCCCGGAGCAGATGAATCCTCTCACGGGGGCCCCGCTCTCCGTTTCACCGCTCACGTGGAGTCATGCGATCTTCGTGGAGACAGTCCTCCGCTATGCGGCGAAGGAGAAACAGATTGCGGGCGGGACGCAAGAATTACGAATGAAGAATTAAGAATTACGAATAATTTTGTGTTCGGCATCTCCCTTTTTTCCACTCATAATTCTTCATTCATAATTCTTCTCAAGTCATCCAAGAACGACATGAATGCCAGAGCCACCATCCTCGGCGTCGATCTCGGCGGCACCAAGACGGCGCTCGCGCTCTATGATGCGAAGACGCTGGAACGGAAGGCCGAGCAAGTGCTCCCGACGCACGCGGAGCGGGGTTTCGAAGCGGTTCGAGAGGATCTTCTTGCGGAGATCGACGCGCTTCGGGCCACCGACACCGTTGCAGTGGGGGTGGGCGTGCCCGGTCTCGTGCGTGCCGATACGCATCGCGTGCTCACGATGCCGAACATTCCCGGAGCCGAGGGCGCGGACCTCCGCGCCGACATCGAGGTGCACACGGGATTGCCGGTGGTCATCGAAAACGATGCGCGGTGCTTCGCGTTCGCCGAGGCGCTCGCGGGTGCGGGAAAGGGGCATCGCGTGGTTGTCGGGGTGACGCTTGGGACGGGCGTGGGCGGTGGCATCGTCATCGACGGGAAGCTCTATCACGGTGCCAGAGGTTTCGCTGGCGAAGTCGGACACATGCTGCTCATGCCGGGGAAGCCTCCGTACGCGGCTGACGATGATCGGGGCTCTGCGGAGCAGTTCCTGTCCGGAACGGCGCTCGGGAGGCGCTGCAAAGGGGCGCGGACACCGGCCGAGTACCTGGAAGGGGAGGCAGGCACTTCGCTGAAGCCCCAGGTATTCCGCGAGCTTGCGTGGCTGGTGACAGATCTCACGTACGCGCTGGATCCGTCCATCATCGTGTTCGGGGGCAGTGTGGGACGGGCGCTCAAACCGTATCTTCAGGAGATCGAGTCAGAGCTGAAGCACTGGCTCCTTCCGCGGAGCCAACCGCCGGTCATCACGTGCGGGATTCTGGACGACGCGGCACGCAGAGGCGCGGCGTTGCTTGCGAAGGAGGCGATGGCAAAATGATATCGATTATGGCAAAAGAATCTCTGGAAAATGGCTGAATGGTTGCATGGTTGCATGGTTGCATGGCTCGCAAGCGAACCGCACGTTGTTGCCTGGCACAGTCGTTCGCGAACGCCGTGCCCTGCCAACCATGCAACCATGCAACCATGTAACAATTCGCTGGGCTAGTTGAACAAAGACATACATCTGAGTTTTACACATACTTCCTCACCAGCTTCAGGAGGATGAGTGAGCAGAGGACGCCGAGGATGATGATGGCCACCCACCACCCGTAGGACGTCATGGACCGGAGGATGGGATTTCCCCCTTCGATCGCCGACTGCATGGTATTGAGGGTCGTGGGGAACTCGCGGTTCGCCTCCGGATTTCCGGCGAGGAGCTGGCCCGAGAGGGAGCGGAAAGAACGGCTGGTGACGGTGAACGCGAGCGCGAGGAAGGACGCCGCGAATCCGCCGAGTGTTGCGAGGGCGATCTCGATGCCCCTGTGGTGGCTGCGGCCGACGTGCGTGAGGGATTCATCGTCTCCCATGACAGGCATTGTACACGTTTCTCATTTTTGTCTGTAGATCGTCGAATCCACACTGGTCTTCCCGATGTCCACCCAGGAGAAATCCGTCACGCCGTCGCTCCAGAGGACGGAGTTTTCCTGCGTGCGGTCGCCGAGGATGGGGAGGGTGACGAAGAGTGTACTGGGGCCGGGGACGATCTCCGTGTTCGTGACGTTCGCATCGAGGAAGTACGCGAGCGAAGAGCCCTGCCAGACAGCGCTCTGGACCTCCTGCTCATCAACATGGCTGCAGGTCACGGTGAACGTGCCGGTGGTTTCGGTCGCCGTGCAGGGCATGGTGGTGCCGGCGTCCGACGCGCGGAGACGGAAACCCAGCGGATCCATCTGCACGTTCTGCGCCGACACACGGAACTGAAGGGTTCTGATGATGACGTCGTTCGTGCCGTGGAAAGAGTTGTCGTGCGGGGTAGCAATGAACTTGAAGGCGCCGATGTTCCTCTGCCCCGAGGGAATGAAGAGTTCCTCCGCGGAACCGCTGTTCACGATGTCTGCGATCGTCGCGAGAGCCGTATCATGCATGGGACCGATGATCTGCCTGTTGGGTCCGGGGAGCGCGGCACCGATGAAAATTTCGCCGTCTTCCCGCTCATCGCCGTTGTTCTGAAGGAGCGTTTGGTTGGAGGAGGTGCCGCGCGCCTCGATGGCGACGGAGGAGGGAATCACGGTGGGGGAGAGGGAGAGACGCATGTTCTCGCCGCTCACGGCACCGAGCGCCTTCGTTTTCATCTTCGCCGCGATGACGAGCGTCACTTCCTGCTGCGGTGTCACGAGGATGGTCCGAAGGCTCAGGTTCACGCAGAATCGTGTTTTGGGTTCGGTCGGGCACTGGCCGTTCGTCGCCTGTGCCACGGGTGGTGATTTCCCGGGATCGAACCCCTGTCCCGGAGGCACGATGAACAGGAGCAGGGCGTCTACGCTGCTGCTGACGCCGTCGATACGGATGGTGTGGAGATCAGTGTCCTCGCCCCCGGCGCGCAGCTTCAGTCTCAGGAGCGCATCGGAAACCGTTCCTCCGAGCAGGAGGTGGCTGCGCACCGGAACCGTGTCTGCCGTGACGAAGAGGTTGCCATGCTCCGAGATATTCACGTCCGTGCTCGCTTCGGTGTTCACGCGGATGAAGCAGGTATCCGCAGTGCAGGCATTGTCCGTCTCGATGCCGGTGAGTGCCAGGCCGTCTTCTGCTCCCTGCGCTTCCACGTAGTCAGGGAGCGTCGTCGCGAACTCGAGCCCGATCGTCACGGGGCCGAGGCTCCCGGCAAGGTCCGCCGTGACCATGAACGGGACCGTCAGTCCTTTCTGGAGGAGAACGCCTCCCCCTGTGAAGCCGGAAAATGTGAGCGTTCCGGTATCCACCCGTCCGTCGGCCTGCACGATTTGCTCATACTTCCCGTCGCCATCCCGGTCCATCGCGAGCCGGTAGTGCTGCCCGAATGCGAGCGAACCGATGGAAGGCGCGAACCTGAGGGAGGAGAGGAGGACATCCTGGCGTCCGGCCAGCGCGGTGAACTTCAGGAGCGGGAGACCTTGCTGGCCCTGGGCAATGGTCGTGAGCGTCCCCGTAGTGCGCTGGTCGATCTGGAGGAACGCGCGGCGCACCGGTTCGGGAACGATGATGCAGATGGAGCTGCAGCCGTCGCTGTCAAGCGTGTTGCCGTCATCACACTGCTCCGGGTTCTCCCGTGCCCCGTTGCCGCAGACCGCAGGATGGCCGGACGGGGGATGCCTGGCTGCTTCTTCGGTTTCACGGAGGAGTGTCACGGTGAGCGAAGCCATCTCTCCCCGCGTCAGGAGATGCGCGGGCTTCTTCAGGAGCGGGAGGAGGATATTGAGCATTCGCGCCGTGAGGAGGTATGTCTCGTACCAGAGACCGCTTCCGGAGGAGAGGGGAGTAGAGAACGTGCGGAAAGCCATCTTCAGGGCTTCGGCAAGACTCACGGGTTTCCCGGGGCGGAACCATCCGTCCGGGTACCCGCTCACGATGCCGAGAGCGCGGGCGAGGCAGACAGGCTGGGCGTACCACTGCGGTGTCTGGACTTCGAGATCCAGGAAGCACCGGAGATCGTCCGGAGGCAGAGCCTCAGGGAAACGCGTGTCGAGGAGGATCTTCAGGAACTCGGCGCGGTTGACGGGCGCATCCGGCCGGAACGTCCCGTCCTCGTATCCCTGCACGACTCCACGGTCCGTGAGTTCCTGAATCGCGTCACGGTACGGGGAGGCGGAGAGGTCGGTAAGCGGAGCACTCCGGGCAGCGACCGGAAGGAGGATCAGGATCGCGCCGAAGATGGCAAACAATCGCCGCATGGCTGTATAGTAACGTACGCATGCAGTTCTTCGCACTGGAGTGACTCATATTCTTTTACCATCCCCATGATGACCGATCCTCATGATCGCGGTTTCCGCTCGTTCCTCCGGAGGAGCTTAAAGCCGTTCGTTCTCCTCCTTCTCCTCCTGTCTATTGGAGCGAACGTCTTCCTGCTCCGGTTAAGTCCGCTGCAGCGCCCGAGCGAGGGCAACGTGCCGCCTACGGTCGGTCAGGAGAGCATAGATACAGTTCTCTCTCCCCAGGCCTTTGGCGTAGTGGATGGCGGATTTTCGCGCACTCCCCATGTCCCGCTCTTGAGCGGCGGCACGATCTCGCCGGTCGGGACGTACGTCGTCACGTCCGGGCTTCTTCCCGCCCTCCCCTCCGTGCTGGCGCTCTACCGCGATCAGGGTATCGGGACGCAGGACGCGTTCTTCCTGAATCTCTTCCGCTCGGCGCGCGTTCCGCTCGACTTCACCCGGTTACAGCTCTCGCCGCAGGGATTCGAGTTCCGCACGGCCAACGGTGTGTTCACCGTTACGCTCCGTTTGCAGAATCGTCTCCTGACGATCCGCCGCACAGGATCGTCCGTTCCTTTGGCCCCCGCGACGAGCCGGGCCGGCGATGAAGAGATGATCGCGCTCGCGCGCGATACGGCTTCCCAGTTCGGGATCGAGAGTGCCGGCTTCGCCTCTCCGTCTGTGGCAGATATCGCAGGAACCACGGTTGTGCGCTGGCCTCTCCGGTTCTCGGGGAGCGAGGTCATCGATGTCCGCGGACAAATCGTCAATGCGCTGTCGGTCAAGCTCGATCGGCAGTCGCGGACCGTCTCGGAACTCAACCTTAATCTCCTCTCGCCTCAGGTGTTCGCGCGTTCCGACTATCCGTCCGCGAGCCGTGAGGAACTCGCAACCGGTCTTTTGAGCGGCGGACTTCTGCCGCTCAGCGGGGCCGGGCTCCAGGGGAAACCGGTGACCGTCACGTACGGCGATGCGGATCTCGTCTACGTTCTCCGCCGCGGGGACTCTGCGCGCCCGACATACATCGTGCCGGCAGTCCGTGTGTTCTGGGAGCAGAAGTCGACGTGCCAGGCGTGCGGCCCCGTCCGCCTCTCGACCTTCGTCCCCGCTCTGGCGCCTGCGGATTTCCAGTGGTTTATCCATGCTCCGGCGCCTGCGCCTGTCCTCTCGTCCTCTTCTTCCTCAGTCGCACCTTCTGCGGCATCCGGAAGCGGCATGCCGTCAGCCCCGCTTTAAAAACGGGCACCCGGGTCGGAGTCCCTCGCTCGTGAGATTGAAGGAACTCCGATCCGAATGCCCGTTTATTTGCACTCAATTCATTT
>Ga0265296_1001913_pt1 | contig 22165 bp, 20 predicted proteins | sample MunlanPumphouse1_FD_189073 | JGI IMG/M metagenome (GOLD analysis project Ga0265296, IMG submission 189073) | Groundwater microbial communities from a municipal landfill in Southern Ontario, Canada - Pumphouse #1 | ecosystem: Environmental > Aquatic > Deep subsurface > Groundwater | place... | reverse complement strand
GCGGCGATTTTGGAACCTCTTTTTTTGGCGTTGGCAACAGGATCAACAACATCGATAGTCTCGCCAGACTGCGAGATAGGAATTACCAAGCTGGAAGGAGTTAAATAATCCTCCAAATAATTAAATTCCGAACCGATTGAAAAATTAACGTGTTTTCTTGCAACTCTTGAGAAAAGATAGGTTCCAGCCAATGCAGAATAAGAAGCAGTACCGCAACCAAGAATAAAAGTTCCAAAGGCCTGATCAATTAATTTCGCAAGTTGATTTATTTCTGCCGTATAATTAAGCGCTATATTTTCTATAACTCTCGGCTGTTCCGAAATTTCCTTAAGCAGAAAGTGTTTATACTTTCCTTTCACTGTTTCTTCGAATTCCCAATCCAATGTATGGATATTTTGTCGTATTTCTTGACCATCTGGCAGACTGATGAGTTTTAATCTTTCTCCAAGAATAACCATTTGATTGTCCTCAAGAAAAATTACTTTTTTCGTATGTTTGACGATTGCCGAAGCATCTGAAGCTACAAATAATTCATTCTCTCCAATACCGCAAATAAGCGGAGAACCTGTTTTGGCAGCAACTATTTCCTTGGATACGGCGTTAGCAATAACAACAGCGTTAAGTCCTCTTAGTGCATCGAATGCATCCCTGACCGAAGAAGAAAATCCTTCGCGTTTAAGATTTTCTTCAACGAGATGCGGGATAACTTCCGTATCAGTTTCCGAAATAAATTTATGACCTTTTTTAATAAGCTCTAACTTTAATTCCTGAAAATTTTCAACAATTCCATTGTGGACAACTGCAATTGTTTTTGTACAATCCATATGAGGATGAGCATTCTTCTCCGTCACTCCCCCATGCGTTGCCCATCTTGTATGTCCGATACCTAAAAAACTTTGGGGTAAATTTATTTTCGCATCTCCTATTTTCCCAACATGTTTTTCGTAAGCCAATTTTTTCCCCCGCTTTACAGCAACTCCCCAAGAATCATAGCCCCGATATTCAAGAAGCTTCAATCCCTCAAGAATAATCTCTGCTGCTTTATCTTGCTTACCTACATAGCCAAATATTCCACACATAGTTTAATTTTTATTTAGCATCCCAACGTCTGTTTTACTACACTCGCAGGCGAGCTCGTCGCTAAAGCGACTGCGCTCCACGCATAAATCCTAATTCGATTGAACTATTCTAACAACTTCTGAAAGATTTTCAACTTCTGCATCAGAGGTAAAACCGGAAATCGGTTTTTGATTTTCCGCATACCAACCTCTTTTTACCCAGATAGTGAAGACTTGTTCCATATGTTTTTTTGCAGAATACAATATCTCCAACCTATCATCAACTATGAATATCCCTGAGTCCCTGTACTTCCCCAGAACATTTATTAAATTGACATCTTTATCAATAAAAATATGGATATTTTTATCTTTAAAAAACTTTTCCATTCCGGTTTTTGCAAGTTTGGTTTTTTGAAATTCTGATTCTCCTTTAGAAAAAATTCCTAACTCTGCAATTTTTGAAAGCTTTTCCAAAACCGACATTACCTCTACATAAACTGTATATCTTGTTAATTGCGAGTTTTTAAAAGTCCGCGTATCAAATAAAGTGAAATCTATGTCGAAAAGTACGAACTTTTTCTTATTCATTCTTTTTTATGACAATCTCCTGAAATTTAGTGTAATATTTCGTATCGTCGGGAACGTTTTTCATAACCGCAGCTGAAGGACCAATGATTACATTCTTACCAATTATAATCCCCGGCATTGTTGAAGCTTTAATTCCCATATTGCTTCCCCGCCCAACAAATGTTCCCAAGTATTTAAGTCCTGTCTCAACCCCTGCTTCTTTTACTACAGTTTTAATTATGCCCCTATCAAACCTCACATTTCCCGTACAAAATTGCGCCGCTATTTTGCAATCCTCACCAATAACCGAATCGCCAATAAATCCTGAGTGAGTTGTTGATCCTTGCATAATTAAGCTATTCTTAATTTCCATATTTGCACCTATAGTGCAATTATCTTCTATATTTACTCCTCCCCGTAAAACCACGTTATTACCAATAAGTACATTATTGCCTATATAGCATGGACCCTTAATTACCGCTTTTTCCATTACGGAAACGTTGTCTCCAATAACCACAACGCCTATAATTTCTGCGCTTTTAGCAATATTTGCGTTTTTACCAATGCTTTTTTTAAGATATTTATTAAATAAATATTTCCGCATATCAAAAAGGTGCCATGGGAATTTAAATGCTGAAGGCTTTTCCGAAGTCATGACGATCCTTGTGTCGTTTTTCTTAGCAAACAGATCCAAAGCGTCTTCAAAAGCATATTGATGTTCGGAAACTTGCCTGTAGTAGTTAAAAAAATCCTGAGGCAAAAAATAGGTTCCAAAAATCATAATGTCCGACGGTTCTTTTCCTTTTTCTGGTTTTTCAGTAATCTCCAAAACTCTATCTTTATCCAGCTTCACCATTCCATAAAGCCATGGCTCATCCGTTTTCCCGCCTAATAAAACTAAATTGGCTTTAGTTTCCTTAAATTTATCCGATAAAAGTTTCGTATATTCCCCTACATTAACTTTGTGAGCATGCGAAACAAAAAAGGGACCGTTAATTAATTTTTCTGCTAACATTACAGCGTTACCCATTCCTTTTGGTTCCGTCTGAACTACGTATTTAATATCAACTCCCAAATTGTAATTCGCCAACTCCCTCTCAACATCCTTTTTTGGACCTTGAATAAGAATAATTTCTTTTATTCCTGATTTTCTTAAACTTTCGATCGTATACACAATTAAAGGTTTTCCCATTATCTTAACAAGAGATTTATGAACATTATTGAATGGCCAGAATCTCGAAGATTCTCCCGCTGCTAAAATAACTGCTTGCATAATTTACTCCTTAATTCTTTTTATATCTGCGCCGAGCGACTCAAGACGTTCTTCCAGTTTTTCGTATCCCCTGTCTAAATGTTCTACTCCAAAAATCACACTTTTTCCTCTCGCCGATAATGCTGCCAATACCAAAGTTGCTCCTGCTCTTAAGTCTGAAACCTCGACAACAGCATTGTGCAAAGGAGCATTGTCTTTTACTCTAATCGCATGAAAATAAGAGGGATTATTATCGGATAAATTAAAATTATAAACTTTTTCCGGATTTTTAATATCAGGATTAAACAAGGTTATATTTGCTCCCATTTTTTTCAGCTCATCCACATATCCGAATCTATTTTCATAAACTGTTTCGTGAATTACAGCTTCGCCTTTCGCCTGAGTCATTAATATTGTCCATGGACCTTGCCAATCTGTCATAAATCCGGGGTAAGAAGAAGTTTGCACGTCAACACTTGTTAACTCCCCTTTGTAAAAAAATCTTATTCCTTCTTTTTGCATCTCCACTCCCCCTCCGGCTAATTCCAATCTTTGAATAAATGGAGATAAATCAACGCTCTGCGCACCCTTAATTAGAACGTCACCTTTTGTAACAATTGCTGCAATCGCGAGGGTAACAATTTCATTTCTATCCGGACCTATGGTAAATTCAGTTCCGGTTAATTTTTCAACTCCCTCAATAACTATTGTACGCTCCTCTGTTCTTAAAATCTTGGCACCCATTTGATTTAAAAAATTTATCAACTCGTCAACCTCCGGCTCTGCTGCGGAATTTTCAAGCCTTATTTTGATACCCTTTAAAAGTACACCTACCATAATGAGCGTTTCCGTACCCGTATGGGTACTTTTTTCAAATCTATAAATAATTTCCCGATTTTTAAAGTCGCTATTTTTTTTAAGGTAAAAAAATCCATCATTACTTTTGTATGACACGGAATATCCCATTTTCTCAAGCCCCTTTATGGTTCTATCTATAGGACGTGCGCCAATTCGGCACCCGCCAGGATTTGGAATAATTGCCTTACCCATTCTGGCCAAAAGAGGAGAGAGAAACATTGCCGATGCTCGGATTTTGACTGCTTCCTCCAGAGATATCTTTTCTTTTTTAATTTTTTTCATGTGAACGTGAGCCACATGATCAATGATTTTTACTTTTCCCCCCAACTCTCTAATTATCTCCACCATCACCATAAAATCAGATATGAGAGGAACATTTTTTATTATAACTTCTTGATCTGTCAGGCAAGCAGCAACCATGGCTTTCAGAGCAACGTTTTTTGCTCCTGAAACACCAATTGATCCTATGAGTCTTTTTTCACCATTAATAATTATTTTTTTCATAATTTTTAATTTTTCATTTTGAACTTTGAATTTATTTTATATACGTCTCCAGCACCCATAGTAATAAGAACAACATTGCTCCCGTAGCTTTGATTGTTAACGTATTTTACCACATCGGAAAGAATCGGTATGAATAAAGCTTTTTTTCCAATTTTCATGGCCAAATCTCCCATGGACACGGTTAGATCGGGCTTCTCACGTAAGGATGAATATATATTAGTCAAAATAACAGTATTAACATCATTAAACGATGTGCTAAATTGTTCGAACAACGATTTTGTTCTGGAATAGGTGTGTGGCTGAAAAATACAGACTATTTTTGAATTTGGGAATTTCTCTCTAAAGGCATTCAAAGTTTTTTGAATCTCCGTAGGATGATGCGCATAGTCATCAAATAATTGCGCTCCCGCAGAAAGTGTTCCGACAAATTCGGACCGTCTTCTTGAACCCTTAAATCGTTCTAGTCCTTCTTTTGTTTGTTCGTTAGATAAGCCAATTTCTAAGCCTACTATAAAAGCTGCTGTTGCGTTTAACCTATTGTGATCGCCAAAAACTGAAAGCTCAACGTCTTTTAGAACCTCGTCTGTTACAAAATCACTATCGCTTGAAGTGCCATAGGTTATTTTCCTACCCTTAAACCGAGAAAGGAGCTTCCTTACTTGGGGATCGTCACCGCAAGTGATTAAAACTCCATCTTTTGGAAGTTGGTTAGCAAACTCGAGAAATTTTTCTCGTGTTTCATCTATAGATTTATAGGCGTCAGGATGATCAAATTCGATATTGGTAATTACTACGATTTTTGGATGCTGCCACATATGCTTTATGGTTTTGTCAAAGTTTGGTTCCGTCATGTATTCATCCGCTTCTGCCACAAAAAAAGCCCCTAATCCGTAATTCCCCGGAGCACCCAAAGATAATACATTTGCTGTTCCTATCAAAAACGACGGATCTTTTCCATTAAATTTTAAAATTGTAGCGATCATTGCTGTAGTAGTAGTCTTTCCATGAGTTCCCGTTACAGAGATTCCTGTAAATTTTCTGCCGAAAATCTCGCCATTCATAAAAACCCCCACAGCTTCTCCTTGAGTGATGACTTTTATTTTTTTCCTTTTTGCCTCCAAAACTTCAATATTGCTAAATCCTCCGTGTGCTCCGGTTGTTATAACCAAATCGACATTACCAACATTATTTTTCGCAAAACCAACCTTCGGCACTATTCCTGCTTTTTTAAGTACACTATCTGTGATAAACTCGTCGGAAACATCCGAGCCGGAAACATTCATTCCTGCTTCTTTGGCAATAATAGCCAAAGGTGTCATTCCAACTCCTTTTATCCCAACAAGATGTATAGATTTTATTTTCATAATTGTTATATTACTATGTTGCTAAATTGCTTTAAGGGCACTTCCAACAGCCATATACTCATCCCACGCAACCTCCCCCTGACCATAATTCATGGATTTCTCATGTGATTTTCCGGTAACCAGAACAAAATCACCTTTTTCTGCCATCTTAATCGCTTGCTCAATTGCTTTTTTTCTATCAGGTATCTTTAATACTTTTGCTTTTTTGTTTATTCCAGATTTAATTTCAGTCATAATTTTCTCAACCGGCTCTCCTCTCGGATCTTCAGCTGTCAAAACAATAATGTCTGCGTACTTTGAAGACATTTCCCCCATTAATGGCCTCTTCGTCACATCTCTTGCGCCCGCAGAGCCGAATACGTGAATAATTTTGCCTGTTACAATTGGTCTAATTGATTTGAGAATTTGATCAATTGCATTTGGAGTGTGGGCAAAATCAATCATTACCGTAAAATCCTTTCCGTAAACAATATCTTCTCTACCAAGTGGCGCCACAAAGCTCTCGATTCCTTCTCTAATTGCCTTTTCCGATATTCCAAGAGCTTTACATGCACTAATTGCAGCCAAAACATTGTATTTATTGAATTCTCCAAAGAGATTTGTCTTGAAGGGAAATGTTTTGGGATTAATATCAGTATCTGCACTCATCCCATAAGTTTTCAGATTTGAGATTTGAGATTTGAGATTTGAGATTATTTTAAATGAGTCGTCATCCCTATTCACAATTGCAGTTTTACTCATTTCAAGAAGTTTTGTCTTTGTTTTCACGTAATTTTCGTAGTTCCTATGATAGTCCAGATGCTCATGCGTAACATTGGTCAAAACTCCAATCTCATATTTAACTCCAAAAACCCTATATTGATCGAGTGCATGAGAAGTCGTTTCTAAAACTAGAAATTTTGATCCTGAGCTTACTGCTTTTTTTATAAATCTTTGAACTGCAAAAGATGAGGGCGTTGTGATATGGAAACCAACATCGTAATTTTTTCCGCCAATTACCGCCCCTACAGAGCTTACCATGGAAACATTAAGGCCCGCTGCATGCAAAATGTGATAAATAAGGCTCGTTGTAGTTGTTTTTCCATCAGTGCCGGTTACTCCTATTACTCCCAGCTTTCCAGAAGGAAATCCGTAAAAAAGATTTGCCAAAATGGCCATTCCCAAGTGATAAATATTCTTAATTTTCTGCCACATAGTTATATATTATACCCTTTATTGCAGGCTATCTCCAGTTCTCAATCACTCTGATGGAGGAATACCATAGTAATTTAGTAAATCGGCTGCTATATCGAAAAATATCGGAGCTGCGGTATCGGCTGCATAGATGGAAGTTGTTGGTTTGTCCAAAATAACCAGCATTACGAATTTTGGCTTTTCAACCGGAGCAAAACCAATAAATGAAACTATCGTACTATTTGGATCATAATGACCCTTCACGGGAATGGACGCTGTACCCGTTTTCCCTGCGATTCGATATCCTTTGAGCTTAGTCCATTGCGCTTCTCCTTTTTCAACGGCATTTACCAGGATTTCCGTCATAACTTTTGCTGTTTTTTCAGAAATAGGCTGGCTTGTAACTTTCGTAGGCATCTTGAACACTTCTCCGTTTGAATTTTCAATTGCGGCGACAACTCGAGGCTGCATCAATTTACCGCCATTAGCCAAAGCCGAAAAGGCAGTTAAAAGCTCCATTGGGGTAATGGAAATTCCCTGCCCAAAACCGGTTGTAGCCAAATCAACATCATACCAAGCGCTTCTTGGCTTAAGAGAAGGCGCTGTTTCTCCCTGAAGATCAATGCCTGTTAATTCCCCTATTCCAAATTTAGTCAGGTACGATATCATCCTGTCCGCTCCAAGTTTGAGCGCTACAAAAACCATACCCGTGTTGTCTGAATGCTGTATGACTTCAATCATATTGGTATCTTTATAATACTTGTCATTCCATGTGTGCAATTCATACCCACTCACTGAAATAGGTCCCCCGCAAATATTACATTTAGTTTGAGGCGTAATAAGCCCTGCATCTAAGGCTCCCGCCATTATAATTGGCTTAAGAGTTGAACCCGGCTCATATGTATTTGTAATAAATGGGTTTGTGTACAAGCTTTCGTCATATTCCCAATATTTTTGGGGTGAAAAAGAAGGACTGGAAGTCATTGATATGACATCGCCTGTTTGCGGATCCATTATCCCAATCATTCCGCCTGATGCTGCGTATTTTTCTATACCATCCTTAAGTTTTTGTTCTACTAAAAACTGTACTGGTCTATCCATGCTTAAAAGAAGATTACCTCCATCCGAACCCCCAAGCATTGGCGTTCTCTTGGGTATAATCGGTCTTCCCAATGCATCGTTAAGCTCTAACAAATATCCATCCTTACCCCTCAGAAGCCTATCGTAAAACCCTTCAAGTCCCACATAGCCCTTATCCGTTCCCGCCTCGTTTTTACCAACAAAACCGAGAAGGTGCGCTGCAACTGATGCTTCCGGATAAAAACGCGTATAATGCTCTTCAAATCCAACTCCCGGAAGTTGCATTTTTTCTATTTCCTCTTTTTTCGAAGCCGTAATCCCCGATTTTACGGGAACCCAAAATCTATCCGGCAATAACTGAGCGCTTACGGAGGCTTTTGTAATATCCAAAAGAGAAGAAAGCGTTAAAACTGTTTGGTTTTTGTCTTTAATTTCTGTAGGATTAATGAATAACTGATAGGAAACTTTATTTGTTACTATTGGAAATCTATCGGATGTTTTTATTTCGCCTCTTTTGGGTAAGACTTTTATAAAACCTCTGTATTGGGATTGTGCCAACTCGGAAAGCATTTCCGCCTTCACCACCTGCCAATAAAATAGACGACCTGTTATAAGAATGAATAGTAAGATAAGGACTGCGAATACAAAAGGGTAACGCCAATTCATACGTTCGATAAACTCAGTATGACCCTGACCTCTCGGTCATGAGCTCGAGTCCGAATGGACAATGTCGAATGAGTCATGGCCTAACCGCCAAAGGTCTTGATGCTTTAATAACCATTAGGGTATTTTCGCTAGTAAATCCTGACACATTAGCTTTTTCAATGATATTTGTAAGAGAAGATGCTGTCAAAAGCTCTTCTGATAAAATTGCATTCTGTGTTTTATAGGAATTTATTTCCTGCTCAACATTATTGACAAAGATTCCGGACGTAGACAGCATATTATGTAACGCTGCGTTTGCCATAGACAAAGTGATAACTAATCCTAATAAAAATATAATTACAATATAACATTTTCTCATATTTACCCTGAGCCCGTCGAACAGGTTAATTTTTTTTAAATATTCTCAATTTCGCACTTCTTGCTCTTTTATTCCTCCCTATTTCTGCTTTAGTTGGGACAATCGGTTTTTCTGTAATAATTCTTCCTAATTTTTTCTCTTCAAATTCCAAAAATTGTTTTTTTACAATTCTGTCTTCCAAAGAATGAAACGAAATTACACATAACCTTCCATTTCTCTCCAAAAGTTTCAATGCCTTAGGCAAAGCTTCCGTAATCGCATTTAACTCGTCGTTTACTGCAATTCTTAACGCCTGAAAGACCCTTTTGCTCTGTCCGGCTATTTTAAAAACTATTTTTGCCAAATCCGCTGTTGTCTCAATTGGCTTCACGCTACGGGCCCTGACAATAGCGTTACTAATGGCCCAAGCATGACTCTCTTCACCAAATTTAGTAAATATTTCATTGAATTCTTCTTTCGTTAAAATTCTTATTAAATCAAGGGCCCTAACCCCCAACTCCTGATCCATTCTCATATCCAGCGGGCCCTCATTCTGGAAACTGAATCCACGCGTGGGTTCGTCTATCTGATGACTGGATACACCAAGATCAAAGATTATTCCAGCCACTTTATCGAAATTATTTAAAAGTGCAATTTTGTCTATATCTCTAAAATTTCCTCTCGCCACTGTTAAGTTTTCCGGCTTGCTCTTTCCAATGTATGCGATTGCGTCTTTATCAACATCTATTCCTAAAACAGTTCCACCCAATCTCAAAATCTCAAAACTGTGTCCTCCTCCCCCAAGTGTTGCGTCAATGTACTTTTTGTTTTTCTCAACTTTTAGTCCGGTTATTGTCTCTTTTAAGAGTACACTCTTATGGAAGTTACCCATGCTTTTTCACTTCCTCTTTATTGATGAGTTTTTGAGAAATACTTTCTATGTTTTTTTCAAGGTTCTGTCTGTATTCCTCCCAAATCTGCTTATCCCACAGCTCAATGTACCGCGACAACCCTAGGAATACAACTTCTGTTTTAATCTTTGCAAAGCGTCGCAGGTACTCAGGTATAACAAACCTTCCCTTAGAATCAAGTTCAACGAACGTTGCTCCTCCAAGAAGGTAACGCTGAGTCTCCCTTGCGGGTTTCTCAATAAACGGCCTACCTTCTGTTCCTTCAAGAAGTGCCTTCCAACCTGATTCTGAGACGATAATGAGCGAGTTTTCATATCCTAACGTGATTATTAGTTTCTCTCCTACGATTTCTCTTAATTTTTTGGGCAAAGCTGTTCTGCTTTTTTCTCCAACTTTACCTTCATATTGACCTAGTAACATATCCTGCCTCCTTAGATTTTAAGTGTCCCACTTTTTCCCACTTTGTCCCACTTATTATCATTTTGAACCACTTTTAATTACTTGTCAAGAGGAAAATGACCACAATAGTGTTCTGCAAAGCAGAATAACGCAAGAGGTAGTTGCTAAAAGTTGGAAACTAGACGTTTAGAGATTAAAGTTCGAGGGATTTTTCAACTTGGGAGACAGTACCATCTGTTTTTGCAACCTTCAGGATTAATTTTATGTCGGAAACATCTTGATCATAATGACAAACATCCGAACATGTGCCAAGGGGAATTTCCTGTAAAACTTTTTTCCCAGCCTGCTTTATGTCTATATGACCGATAGCCCCTCTTGGAATATCGCCTTTGGACGTATAAGACAATTCATAATCTATTCCTGAGATGTCTTTTGTATTTACAATTTCAAAAATCACTTTTTTATTATCTCCTGATGCCGTTAGAAACAATCCTATCTCTTCAGGTGTCATCATTAAAATTATATCTTCGGAAGGAACCTGCACGATAGGGGCGGGAGCTTTTTTGCCAGCGGAAAAAACTAAAAATCCGACAACAATCAAAACGATTACTCCAACTACTATATAGATGATCAAATTCTTATTTTTCATAAAACCATATTAATAATATCAGAGTTTAAGAATTTTTTCCACAATCTACTTTTGCGAAGAAAGAATTAGCTTTGGACTATTCATCTCTAAATCCCTCTTTTTAATCAAACCCATAAACTGTTCGTTAATCGATGACAACTGATCTTCACTTATTTTCAATTTCTTACATCTTTCTTTGACATCGCGAGCTACTTCATCGCGCAGAGCTGGAGACATCTGTGGATCTGAAAGGGTTGATCTGACTATTAGCGTTCCATAAAGCCTTTGCCCAAACGGAGTAAAAAAAACATTGTCTGGCAAATCAAAGATATCATCCATTTTAAGCGTTAATATTTGTGGTTTCTCTATAGCTACTTCTTTTTTCCTTGACAAGAAGGAAAAAGAAAACCAACCATGTGATTTTTCAGCTCTCTCGGTAGCAATTGCCATTCTTTAATTAATTAAAAAAACAACGCCTAATAATCTAATTATACAAATTGTCAGGATTTTGTCAAGATGACAAAATGATAAATTAGCCAATTTTTGCTTCAATGAGGTTTATGAGTTCGGATGTTTTTACTCTTTCTTGTTTCATGGTGTCGCGGTCGCGAACGGTAACTGTGTCATTTTCCAAAGTTTCAAAATCTACGGTAATACAAAATGGAGTACCGACTTCATCCTGTGCGAAATAGCGCTTGCCGATATTTCCCCGACCGTCATAAAGCGTTACGAATTTTTTTCTTAAATCTTCATAAATTTCCTTTGCTTTCTTAACCAATTCGGGTTTGTTGGCTAATAATGGAAACACCGCGGCTTTGTAAGGAGCGAGTTTTGGATTAAGTTTTAGAACTATTCTGTCTTTTTCCTCGGTGTAAGAATCTGAAAGAATCATTAAAAGCAAACGGTTAATCCCAACCGCTGGTTCGATAACATGAGGCATGATTTTCTTGCCTGTTTGTGAATCCATAATTGACAAATCTTTGTGGGAAAATTTTGTGTGTTGCTGTAAATCATAGCCTGTTCTATATGCGAGTCCCCATAATTCTTTAAAACCAAAAGGAAATTTATATTCCAAGTCCTCAGTTTTTTTACTGTAAAAAGATCTCTCTTTATCCGTGTGCTCTCTCCATTGAAGATTCTTCTCATTAACACCTAATGTTTTTGTTACAAATTCCCACATTGACTTTTTCCAATCCACAAAAAGCTGTTCCCAATTTGAAGCTTGCGGATCAAAGAAATATTCAATTTCCGCCAATTCAAATTCTAAAGTTCTAAATACGGAATTGCCCGGAGTTATTTCATTTCTAAAACTTTTTCCAAGTTGCGCTATTCCGAATGGTAATTTAACGCGGGATGAATCAACAACATTTTTAAAATTAGTAAACATTCCCTGCGCGGTTTCTCCGCGAAGATAAGCCAGTGACTGATCTCCCTCAATGATTCCCAATTTTAAAGGAAACAATAAATTGAACTTTCTAACACCAGTCCATTCACGCTTACCACAGTTTGGGCATGTTATTTCAAATAAAAATATTAGTTCTCCAAGTTGCTCAAACGATAAGCCCTCAACTTTTTTTTCTTCAACAGATTTATTTACAATATCCATTGTCAAACTAGTTTCTCCACCAATGGTTAAACCCTTTATATAATCCTTTAACTTTTTCTGATTTTCAAGATTTTCTAAAAAATTTTCAATTAGGTGATCCGCCCTGATACGCAGTTTGCAATTTTTGCAGTCAACCAAAGCATCGGAAAATCCCGAGGTGTGGCCTGAAGCCTTCCAAATTTCCTGATGAGAAATAACGCTTGCATCCAGACCGACAATGTCCGAACGTTTGTGAACAAAATTATCCCACCATAAATTCCGGATATTGCGCAAAAGTTCTGTTCCTGCCGGGCCGTAATCATAGGTATTTGCCAAACCTCCATAAATCTCAGATCCCGCAAATATAAAACCTCGTCTTTTGCAAAGCGCAGTAATCTTATCCATTAAGTTAGATGCGTCCATTTAATAAATTATAACACAAAAGAATTATGAAGCGAAAAGAGGCATGATACGTAGAGTTTTGAGTTTTCTTTCCAGCAATCTCTCCATAACAATTTTTGAGCTTTGGGTCTGCAAAAGTTTTGCTTCCGACCAAAACCCGAGCTCCCTCAATAGGTCTTTTTCAAATTTACTTATTAAGCTGGCCACTTCTGAAGTTTTAGAAAGCCCTGAAAGAACAGCTTTCAACTGGAAAAATACGCTTCCGTTCTCCTGATTATCTGCACATAAACCATTTACTAACTCACAGATATACAAAGCTACTCCAATTTTACGAAGATCTTTCTTGATAGAAGAGAAATCTTCAAGGGTTTGGGCTTCCGTAACTATAGGCATAAAGGATCTGGAACTCTTATAAAGAGTAAGCTCCGAAAAGTTTAATAGCTCAACATGCGAAGACCTGCGGCTTTTAATTCGCCTGACACCCGGAGCTTTAACCGTTATTTTACCGCATTCCCTACTGAGCACTGTCAAGATCCTATCTGCTTCACCCAAATTTCTTCTTTTAAGAACAATTCCCTCTATCTTATATGTTCTCATGGATTCGAATTTCTCACCATGACCCTGAGTTTAGTCGAATGAGGTCATTAGAGTTTTATTTTTGTCTCTTTATCTGTCAAAAGCTTAAAACTATCAACTTTGCTGCCATTAACTTGAATTACGTATTCATTTCCGCCTGTTCCCGGCTGTTTTTGTATAAGAAGAGGTAGAGATCCATCTTTTACTTTAAATGGCAAAGTATAAGACAGCGATAAAGCTGCTACTCCTTTTGGTCTAACTGTTAGGAAACCCTCAAAAACTGTTTTACCCAATTCATCATAGGAAATCATTTTTACTTCCGACCCCTTACTATCTATAAGCTTACTTCCTAATGGCACATATACTCTAAACCAATCCCTTAAAACCGCATTAATGCAAAGATTTCCCCGCTCTAAATTACAATCCGACGGCGCATGAAGATTTTTGTAATTTATTGTAATCTTTTTGGTTATAGTCTTATCCGTTGCCACCTCGTAATTTTGAGTTACAGTCTCAGTAACGAATAAATTGGATTTAGCTCCTCCAAAATTTGCTTGATTAATATGTAGATAATCGCCTTCGAAGGATCTTATTCTACCTGCAGCATTTAGCGCTTCTATTCCACTCTGAGCATCCTTATTATAAATATCAAACATGATGTGTTTTTGCTGTACCTGAGTCAGCATATCTTGAAATAAAGGTCCCCAATATAGCTTAGGCGAGGATTTAAGAGCTTTATCCATAATGGCATACAAAAGCGTTCCAATAAGATCTTTTCTCTGGGCCTGTACAGCTGCCAGTGTAGTCACCTTCAAATCAACACTTTTGGGTGTTGAGATAAGACGCTCCAATTCATAAATAACCTGAGGACAGTCGCATCGTGGATCTTCTTTGCTGGTAAATCGTACTCCTCCCGCATAAACCTCATCATCCAATATTTTAATTGTTGAGACTAAGACATTGGTATCCAAGGCGATAATTCCATCTACGTCTACATAGCCTGACGCTTTTTTATAGAGACTATTAAATGCATCCATGGAAACTATAAAGTCAGGAGAAAGATTTGAATCCCTCAGATTAAGGAACGGAACCTGGGGAAGATATTTAAGAATTGGCGCGGGCGCCTTGGGTTTTCCGGAAATTCCATTATCAAGAGTATATATATCGCTTGAGCTATTTACGTGCATAACTCCACTTTCTATTCTAAAAATAGCATAGGCTGTAATAAATCCTCCGGTTGGACGAAGTTCCTTATCATTCTGAAACAAAACCAAATACTTTTTCTCTTTTGGATCACCCAAAAGGCTTGGGAGAAGTTTAACTAGAGGCTTTGCATTAGAAACAAATGTAACCCCTTGATCAATTATTTGCCTTGCATCAGAAAGCCCTTTTTTAATTTTTCCTCCTCCAAAAATAGAGGGATAGCGATTTGGATCAACAGCATCTATTTCTTTTTTCGCCCCTTCCATCTGTACGGCAATATCGTCAATGTGAGGCGTAATTTTACCCATAGTCGTAACTGCGGTTTGTATTCTCTGCGAGGCTGTACCCCCAACAAAACTTCCTTTTCCCTTGAGTCCCAAAACGTCTGCATAAGGCTCTACTGAATCAATAAAGATTCCCGCCGCAGAAAGCCCATAAAATCCTGCTCTTACTAAATGCTGGCTATCTGCATAGTACATGCCTAGAATTGGGAAGAATTTAATGTAGCTAACTGCATCCAGACTTTTTTGGGTTTGAGTTAATTTTTCTTTTGTTTTATCAAGATCTGCAGAAGCCTGTGCGATATTTTGTTTTTTTAACGAATCTACTGTAATTTTCACTTGTACAAATGTAGCTTTGGCATCCGAATAAACTTTTTGCACCGGAGATATAAGAATCAATCCAAAAATAAACAATACGGCTATTATAGCCCCAATGATAATTAATGGTTTTTTGGGAAGAGATCTTTTTGCTTTAAACCTAGGTCTATTGTCAATAATAGTAGGGCCTGCGGGTTGAGAGGGAACAGCTTCCAAATCAATCTTTCTAAATCCATCCATCCTTTAATGATAAACAAAAAAGCTAAGCTCTGTCAACTACGTTCATGCAAACTACAATCGTGTAAACCGATTCGTAGCAAACTGAACGTAGGCAACTGCGGATAAACTATAATGCGCCGCGGCCTGTAACCATGGCCCAAGGAGTTTTCGCAATAATCCAAAAGTCATAAAGAAGAAATCTTTTCCTGACATAAGACGCATCCATTTCAATACGCTTATCAAAATTTATTTCGCTTCTGCCTGAAACCTGCCAAAATCCAGTAACTCCAGGCTTTACGGAAAGAACAATCTTAACAGAATCAATTGTGTGGGGATATTTCTTCTGTTGATTGCGGAGCTCATCGGGATAATAAGCCCGAGGGCCTACCAAGCTCATTTCGCCTTTTAGAATATTTAAAGCCTGAGGTATTTCATCCAGCGAATGCTTGCGTATAAAATGACCGACTACCGTAATTCTTGGATCATCTTTTAATTTATAACTCCCTTTCTTATAAGCATCATATAGAGTTGAATATTTGGGATTTTCACGCAATATTTCGTGCGCATTTTCAACCATAGACCGAAATTTATACATTTTAAACAATTTCCCATCTTTACCAACCCTTCTGGGAGTATCTGCAAGAATAGGTCCCCTTGAATCTAGTTTTATCGCTATAGCTATAATTATTATTATTGGAGAAAAAAATATCAGCAAAAAGATGGAGAAAATAATATCCATTGTTCTTTTTGCCAATAGATAATAATTGCTTTTTTTAATCTCCGTTACCTGCACATTAGACATATTTTATGTAAGATGTTCGTGCGGAGTATTCTCTAATTTTTCAACCAGTTTTTTTATTTTGGGTACGGAATCCTTACTGCAAACCAAAAGTACATCATCTGTATTTATCACAAGCATCTTCTCAAGGTCAATCCCCACAACCAGTTGATCTGTATAATTAAAAACAAGATTATCAGAAGAGTCATTTATAAGAACTTTTCCTTTTGTAACATTTTCATCTGAGGCCTTTTCCATGGCTTCTTTCAATGCTTCCCATGCGCCCACATCGCTCCATCCAAGGTCAGAAGCAATAACAAACACATATCTCGAATCTATTTTTTCCAAAATTGCATTATCAAAGCTTATTTTTTCAAGTGTTGGATATACCATCTCAACAGTTTTATCAAAATTTTGAGTACCAATAGCGTTTTGTATTCGCTCTAATCCCTCGTATAGCTTGGGCGTAAATGTTCTAAATTGGGACAATATAAATCTAGGAGTTGTGACAAAATATCCTGGATTCCAAGCAAAATTATCAGCTTCCAGATACTGCTCGGCCTGACTTAGCGTTGGTCTATAAATTAGTTTTTTAAATTCAAAAACTTTTGTTCCCCTTATCTCGTCTATTTCTTTACCGAATTCTATCCATCCCAAATTCTGATTAGCGAATCTCGCCCTTTGCCCGATAAGAACAAGTGAATTATTGTTTTTTCTGACAAGATCTTCCGCAAAATGTAACACCTCACGAAATCTTCTTTCTTTCTTTACGAAATGATCGCTCCATAAAATTGCTACAGGGGAATCTAAATGCTCTTTCCCTATAATAGACATTGCCATGCCAACAGCAGGACCGACATCTCTAACTGCCGGTTCTAAAATAAAGTTCCGGGCTGGAATCTTGGGAAGCTGTTGGCGGACAATTTTTTCATATTTTCTTCCTGTAGCTATATAAATATCTTCAAATGCAAAATCCGGGAGAAGACGATCAACTGCAAGTTGCAGCGTGGATTTGTCACCAAGTATTTTTTCAAATTGCTTAGGGCTATTTTTTCTGGAAAGTGGCCAAAGCCTTGTCCCTACCCCTCCTGCAAAAACAACAATCTTCATAATTTACTCAAAAATGATTCCTTAAACTTTTCAAAACTATATTTCCGTACATTTCCTATACAGTCTTTTGGGTCAATTGTTAAATTGCTAAATTGCTTTATTGCTTTGGTTAAGCTTTCAATATTTGGCTCATTAAAAAATGTACCTGTTTTTCCTTCGATAATTGTTTCAAGAGCTCCCCCGCCTCTAAAGGCTATAACCGGTTTGCCAAAACTCTGCGCCTCTAAAATTGTTAAGCCAAAATCCTCAAGCCCTGGAAAAACCAAAGCTCGGCATTCACTATAATACCTCACCAACTCTTTATCAGTCAAGTTGCCAAGAAACTCAACAGTTAACCCTGCCATCCTCTTCAATCTCTCCATTTCCGAACCTGTACCTATAATTTTTAATGGAAGTTTTAATTTATTAAAAGCTTTTATTGCCAAATCTATTCTTTTATAGGGAACCAAACGTGAGACAATCAAAAAATAAGGGGTGGCGCCAGAGGAAGGGCTCCCGACAACGCGGACTGAGTTTGGCGAAGGAGCATTGGCGGGAGGGAGACTGGCGACAGGACCCCACATCATTAATGGAGGATAAACAACCTCTGAATCTTGATCGTAATGCTTTTTTATTCTTTTCTGTACTTCCCTTGAAATCGCAATAAATGCATCCGGACGATTTGCAGCAATTTTATCCCAAAATTTTAAATACCAAACAGCAGGTTTTGATAAAAAACGCAAAATTGGATTCTTGAAGTATTCGTCATATCCGCTCCATAAATAACGAGTGGGAGTCAAACAATAACAGATATGTTTTGTTTGAGGTTTGGTGATAATGCCTTTTGCCGCTTCACTTGTCACTGAAATTACCAAATCAAACTCATCAAAACTAAAGCTCTCAAAAGCAATCGGCATTAGCATTGCGTATAGCTCATGACGCATAGCAAGTGGAAAACGCTGAAGAAAGGAAGTCCTAACGTTAAATACATCTGCCCAGGGAGTTTTTTTTCTATCATAAACAGAGGTGTAAAGCGGAGCCGAAGGAAACAGTTTATGAAGAGCTAATAAAACTCTCTCTGCCCCTCCCCACTTATTCAACCTGTCATAAACTAATGCAACTTTCATATATTTTCAATGTCTCCTTGGCCATTTTTTCCCAGGAATACGAATTTGCTTTCTTATATCCTTTTTCTACCATATCTTTGATTAAAACTTTATTTGATAGGGTTTTATCTATTACTTGAGCAATGTCTGTTGCATTGTTATGGTTAAAAAATACTGCCGCATCACCATACACTTCATGGAAAACAGGAATATCAGATACTATAATAGGACAACCAACGCTCATTGCTTCAAGAGGCGGTATGCCAAATCCTTCCATTTTTGAGGCAGTTACCAAAGCCTGCGCAAAATGGTACCAGCCTGCGATATTCTCATTTGGAACACTACCTATCAGACTTACATATCCATCAGCTTTTTTTTGCTTTATAAATTTCATAAGTTTCGGATAGAAATACTGATCGCTCCCCACTAACACTAAACTGAGATTTCTTTTTTTCCTAAGTTTCTGCATCATAGCAATAAGCATTTCAACATTTTTATGGGGATGGGCATTGCCGACATAGAGAATATATGGCTGTAGCTTTTTCATCTGATCAAATTCCTTGCTGTTAAATTCTATTCTTAGATCCTCTAGTTTTCCTGATTCATACGTAACAGTAATTTTATCTGCGTTCGCGTGATAATGATCGACAATTTCATTTTTTGCATCATTAGATAATGTTAGAATTTTTGTTGCTCTTTTAACACATGCCCAAAGAACCATATGATACCCAATTTTTTTTATGATATAAAACCACCGAGGAAGCGTGGATGCTTTCCCTGTTTTATAGTGATCGAAGATAAGATCGTGGATAGTCACTACAAATTTTCGAGGATATAAAATGGGAAAGCTAAAATATGGAAAATGAAGTAATTCCAAATTTTGCCTATAGAAAACCCAAGGAAGCAGTATCTGCTCGGCGATTGTATGCCAATGAATATTTGTTTCTACTTTTTTCCATTTTTTACTGGGAAGATCAAGTGTTTTAAATTCTTTTTTCCCAAAAAAACAAACATACTCATTTTTCTTATCATGCTCTGCTAGGTAATAAAAAAGGCTTCGGATATAACGTCCCACCCCTGTCTCATTCCACAATCTACAATCAATTCCAATTCTCATGATAAAATCTCCCTAACTGAAATTCCAATGTTTACCAATAAATTAACAATCCAAGGATATTTTTGCTTATAATGTTTTTTATAAAAGATCCTCATCGCGTTAAAGCGCCATTTGGTTACTCTTTTTTTTGTCTCAATACTCGCAGTTGTAATTTCACTAGAAACTGCTTTTATTCCACCACTTACGCCCTTGTAATGAATTATTGAGGCTTTAGGAACATAATAAATTTTCCACCTTTTTTGTTTGAGCATATAGCAAAAATCTATGTCTTCTCCATAGAAAAAGTAATCTTCATCCCACCATCCAGCTTTCTCCCCTGCAATTCTGCGAACCAACATAAATGCCCCTGCCAATGCATCTATTTCGTGCGTTATTTCCAAATCCATCCAGCCCAAATTATATCCCGTGAAAATCCGCGATTTTGGAAATATCCGTGATAATCCAGAGAAGTGACAAAGAGCATTCCATGGGGTCGGAAAACCGCGATGAGAAGCATCGTCTATTTCTCCATTCGGCATTATGATTTTACAGGTAGACGCGCCTGCGTCCTCATGAGCATCCATAAACTCAACCATTTTGTCAATTGTTTTTTCTTGTAAGATCGTATCGGGATTCAAAAATAAAACATAACTGCTCTCCTGCGAAACTTTAATTCCCTGATTATTCGCCTTGGAAAATCCTGTGTTTTTTTTATTCACAATCAATTTAACTTGAGGAAATTCTTTTTTAATCATTTCGGAAGACATATCAGAAGAATTATTGTCAACAACAATTATTTCATACGAAACACTCTTCACATTTTCCAAAATAGAAGCAATGCATTTTCTTAAAAATCCTTTTGTGTTATAACTAACAACTATAATAGAAATGTCAATCATAAGAAACTATTGATTCATAAACAGAATTTAGATCATGGGCAATTTTTCCCCAATTGAATTTTTCTTCAATCAATCTTCTTGCACTTTTAGAAATTGTTTCATAAAATTCTTTATCTTCCAAGAGTTTTTTAATTTTCGCAACAAAACTTTCGGCATTTTTCGCAATAACAATTTCCAATTCTTCTCTTGCACCTATGGCATTACCAAGATCAGTCGTAACAACCGGAACGCCAGATGCCATCGCTTCCAAGATTTTAAAACTTGTTCCTCCCCCAACCCTAATTGGAGCAAGTAGAATATCTGCTCTTTTGAAAATCTCTTCCGTTTCTCTTGGCGCATGATCATCGAATATAATATTTTTATCGCTTGTCAATTTTCTAATTGAGTCAGGAATATTTCTTCCGACCACCCATAGCTTAATCCCCCCATCTGTCATCGACGGAATGAATTCAGCTCTAAGCTTTGGCCAAATTTCTTTAATTATCCATTCTATCGTATCCCTATTTTGTACCCATTTAAATTCCCCAATAAACAAAATTCTCTTCTCGGAACTTTTAATTTCCGGTTTCTTATTCCTAATATTAAATTTATCAATGTCCGCTCCATTTGAAACGATAATAACGTCCTTTCTTTTTTTCTCCATTATTTTTTGCTCCATCTCCGAAACTGCTATCAATTTCTTAGCTCTCATCCACATTGCTTCTTCCCAATATTTAAGTTTCAAAACGTCAATGTACAGAAATGGTCGCAATAGTAAAGGAGCTTTGTCTGCAAAACGCTTATAAACTAAATACTCCACATTGTGCTCTACCAAAATAATAGGGATTTCCGTTATTGGAATATTTTGCATTACGTAAGACGTTTCCACATGAATTAAATCAAACTGATTTTCACTAAGTTCTCTTTTTACTTCTTTGCGCATTTCGCTACTCGCGTGACCTACTACCAAAAAGGGCAAAATTGACAATCCTGTTTTTACAATATTCCTTAAAGACCATTGCTTTCTACGAGGCACCGTAATAACTTTTTTACAAAATTTTTTAAGCTCACCAATTTCAACATCTCCCTGATAATCTCTTTTTTCGCAAACTAGAGTTATTTTGTGTTTTCGGCTTAGTTCTTTTATTAAATTGTACAAGCGGATATGTCCTCCGGAAAAAAGAGGATAAGGCAGATATGACGAAACCAGAAGAATGTTCATCTTAACAATTTACTTTTAGTCTTTTGCTTGCTCTATTAAGCCTTGAGCAGTTGGCTTTGTCATATCAAATATCGCATAGGCAGGAGCTATCTTAACGGGTTTAAACAATTTTTCATTATTAAGATCTTCTTGGGATGGATCAGCAAAAACAATGTAGGATGCCCCTGCTTTTTTAAAAGCCTTATAAGATCTGTCAAAAACCGGCCAGCCATTTCGATTGGTATAATATAAAAAAGTAGTATCTCCACCATATGGCGCAATAACTTTGGCATCTTTTGGAATTAATGCATCGACTGCTTGACCTGCAGTTATAATACTCGGATGTTGAATGCTATAATAATCCCTCACCACATACCATCCAAACATCAGCATAAATACAATTACAACAGCACTCAACATCAAACTTACCCTATAGTTAATTAATCCTTGTTTGCCAAGACGTATAATCCCATCTAGGCCTTTTCCAAAAAATACCGCAAGGGTTGGAATTATGAGCATTTGATAATAATCATGCTGTACGTTACCAGTTGCAAAAGTAAAAAGATACAAAAGACTTGATATCATAAATGTTAGGAAAAACCATCCTTCCTTCTTAAATGGCTTAATGATTAATCC
>Ga0265296_1001912_pt1 | contig 22167 bp, 18 predicted proteins | sample MunlanPumphouse1_FD_189073 | JGI IMG/M metagenome (GOLD analysis project Ga0265296, IMG submission 189073) | Groundwater microbial communities from a municipal landfill in Southern Ontario, Canada - Pumphouse #1 | ecosystem: Environmental > Aquatic > Deep subsurface > Groundwater | place... | reverse complement strand
GATGCGATGCATCACATCGGCGAACAATTCCGTGTCGTAAGGGTTCTTTTTACCTTGAAGGACAAGAGTGATACGCTCCAAGCCCATTCCCGTGTCCACGTTTTTTTGAGCAAGCGGAGTATAAAGGCCTTCCTCATTTTTATTGTATTGCAGGAACACGTTGTTCCAAATCTCCACCCATTTTTTGTCTTTGGGATCAAAAACTTTTGGCGCGGCTCCGTCACCCGTCCAATAAAACATTTCGCTATCCGGACCACAAGGACCGGTAAGGCCCGCCGGTCCCCACCAGTTATCCTCTCTAGGCAGGAAAGCAATACGTTCATCAGGGATACCCAGGCCTCGCCAAATACCGGCGGCCTCTTCATCACGGGGAGCATTCTCGTCGCCCGCAAAACAAGTGACCGCTAAATTTTTGACATCAATCCCAAGCCCGCCATCCTCCAGCGAACTTGTTAAAAATTCATAAGACATTTCAATCGCGCCTTTTTTAAAATAGTCACCCAACGACCAATTTCCGAGCATTTCAAGAAAGGTGCAATGCGTGCAGTCGCCCACTTCATCAATATCACTGGTTCGCACACACTTCTGCACGTCCGTGAGACGTGTTCCCGCAGGATGTTTCTCGCCCAATAGATAAGGCACCAAAGGATGCATGCCGGCGGTGATGAACAGAACCGTAGGATCATTCTCCGGGATCAAGCTGGAACCCAAAATCTCCGCGTGCCCATGCTTGAGAACAAAGAAATCCAGGTAGCGTCGTCGAATTTGTGAAGCGGTAAGCATAGTGCGGGCATTTTAGCATAGCCTGTTTTAAAAAAAAATCTTTATGCTACACTGTGTCCACTTTGACTTTCTATGGACCGATTAAAAGCGTGGCTTGGGGAAGGACTCATTCTGGTTCCGACGGTTCTTTTACTGGGATTGTTGCTTTTTGCGCTCAGTTTTAGACTGGAGCGTTTGTCAAATTTGGCGGAAATTTTACCGATAGAAACCGACGCATTTTTTGTGGTAAACATGGAAGACTTTGTTGCCAGCGGCTCGCCCGTGGACGAAGCTTATTTGAAAGAATTTATCGGAGTGCCTTTAAACGAACTTACCTGGTTTAAACGTGACCTCGGAGTAGCATGGATTGATGGCAATGCGGTGGAGTTTTTGGAAGTAAAATCCAAGCAAGGCGCGGAAGACTTTTTTACCGCTTTGGTGGAGGGAGAGGAGCTCAAAAATAATGCATTAAATGAGGACATTCGTTGTTTTGAAATAGAGTCGCTGTGTTTTAAATTTGAGGGGGACTTTTTAGTTTTTTCCGGTTCTCCAGAAGCCCTGGTCGCGGTGGACGCACCCGGTCCTGGTTTGGAAGATAATGAGCACTACCAAAATGTACGTGGTCGCGTGGGTCACCTTGAAAGTGGTTTCGTTTACGTTAATTTGGAAACTGCTCAGGAATTTTTTCCACAATCCCTATTTTTAAAATCTATTTTGCAAATTTTCCCCGCGTGGGGAGCCAGCATACGAATGGAACCCCAGGGCTGGTATGCGGAAAGTTTCACAGCTGTGGATAAGAACGTAATTAGTGGGGCGTATTTTCATCCGGACGTGAATTATGAACAGAAATTTTTACCCTGGACTAAAGCTTTTGCTTGGGAGTGGGGGGCACAAAACCTGGCCGCACAAGTCACGCGCATGCAGGAAATTTTTGCCAAACTCGGCAGCACGGGAGAAATGATTTTTACATCCACCTTGGAGTCTAATTTGAGAGATTTTTTTGGAGACACCGATTTAAGCGAAGCCTTGGCACTACTGGATGGCGAAAGTTATTTTGGTTGGACTTCTCCTGAAGATTTTCTCTTCATTTTGGAACTGGAGAACGAGGAAGATCTACAAAAAGCGGAGACTTTGAAAAACAAATTTTTGCAAAACTACTCGTTCAAGCAAACCTACGTTGACGAAAAAGGAGAAGAAAAAGCGGAAGTCACCGCTCTCACGGAGTCCCCCAAGGAATACGAAGGTCACCCCTATTTACTGTTGAAAGCCGGAGAAAAAACTATAGCCGCTTTCACTTTCACCGAAGATGCCGCCATAGTCACCGCTTCTGAAGAAACTTTATTAACCGTGCTCTACGTCAAAGATGGTAGACAAAGTGGACGTGATTTAGAGGAAATTTCCGTGCTGCTTCCCGGGTCAAACGAAATCTGGATTTTAGATAGTGCATTTTTACCGGAAGGGGATATACTTGGGGTACGTTTGTCCACTCTCACGCGCCTTATGTCTACTCGAAAGATCTTTGATGACGGAGTTTTCACCCGAACTTCCTTGCTTCCAAGCCGCAGTGAAACGGAGGCTAAGCAATAAGGTAGCGAAAGCTACATCCTTATTTCATGGCAACAAAGCTAAACATCGGCCCCGAAGACTTTCACGACGAGCCGGAACTTCTGGAGCTGTCCAAACATGTCATCAATTTGAAAGATGTGGATGGCGGAAAGAAAAAAGAAGCGCATGCGGAAGTGAGTGTGGATTTGAAGGAAGAAATTAAAGCAAAAAGCAAAGGACACGGCGCTATTTGTATGCTTGATGAATTACCGTTGTATCGCCGCGGACTGGGGCGTGTACCGATGGTGGCCGCCGCGCTACTGGTTATCCTCATATTGAACTTGGGGCAAATTTTCTTTCTCGGAAAAAAGGAAGGAAAGGAAGCCCTGGCCCTGGCCGGCGAAGCTTTTTTGTCTTTGCAAGGGGCAAGTGAGTCGGTTTTAACAGGAGAACAAGGGGCTGATCTGGCTTTGTTTGATGACGCTGAGCAACTCTTTGAAGAAGCCAAAGCGAAAGGAGCCTTTTTGCTACAAGGAAACTCTGAATGGCTTTCGCAGCCAAAACAGGTTCAAAGTTTGGAAAATTTACTGAACGCTGGGACATTGATGGCGGAAGTGGGGCAGTCTATTGCCGCGGCTCGCACAGCTTTTACCACTTTGCCTGAAACCGGCTCACTCACAGACTATTTACGAAAAATTTCTGAAGAAGAACTTGAACCTTCGGCCGCCAAACTTCACACAATCACCACGTCACTCTCCGAAGTAGATTTGAGCGGTACCGGTTACGAGGATAAATTCGCGGATTTTGAAGAAAAACTCACGGCACTCACCTCCTTTTTTGATTTATGGGTCTCCGCCAAGGAACCACTTTTAACCGCTCTTGGAGATCGCACGCCTCAGCATTATTTGATTTTACTGCAAAACAATGACGAGATGCGCATTGGTGGAGGCTTCATTGGTAGTATCGCCATACTCGAAGTGAATGACGGCCGAATTGCAAACCTTGAATTCCATGATGTTTATGATTTTGACGGCCGCTACTTTGAAGATTTGGAAGTACCCGTGCATGAACTCAGAGCACTGACCTCGCAGTGGCGCCTTCGCGACAGCAATATTTCCGCCGACTTTCCCGTGTCCGCCGAAAAAGCCATCTGGTTTCTGCAAGAAGAAGGTGGTCCCGGTGTGGACGGTGTCATCGGCGTGAACCTCTCTGCGGCTCAAGCCCTTTTGGATGATACGGGACCGCTAAAATTGCCTTCACTCGCCAAAGAAATTACTGCAGAAACATTCCCTGCCGTGATCAGCACTTTAGTGGAAGCGAAAGTAAATAAGGGAAATCCCAAAGCCATTTTAGGTGAATTACTCAGCGCCTTTATGGATAAGTTTGAAGATGATAACGTTAAAACCAATGCCGCTCTCACGTTGCTCGACGAGTCTCACAAAAAACAAATTCTCTTTTACCATCGCGACCCCGCAGTCGAAGAGCTTTTTAGCTCGCTCGGCATGACCGGCGACCTTCCGGAACTTTCTACGCTCGACAACGATTTCTTCATGCCGATTTTCACTAATATCGGCGCCAATAAAACGGATCGTTATATGGAAACCCACCTTCAGCACGATACTCAAATTTTTGAGGACGGCAGTATGGTTTCCTCTGTCACCATCACGCGCACTCACACATACAATGCCGCCACTCAAAACTGGCTCAAAAGCACTCTCGCCACGTACGGCTTCACCGCCTGGAATCCGGGCCTCGAACAGACTTTAGGCAATGCCGCCAATCATAGTGGTATTCGAATTTACATTCCCGCACATGCCACCATTTTGGAGACCGAAGGCATCCTTCGCGATGAGGTTCAATTCTACTACGATCCGTTGCAAGATCTCTCTTATTATTATGTCGATCAAACCGTAGAGCCCGGCACGTCTAAATCTTTCACTCTTCACTTCGCGCTTCCATGGGATTTTCACGGAGACTTTGAAGAATATGACTTCGATCTCTTCAAACAACCCGGCCTCAAAGCTGTGACTTTTGAAAAAACCGTGATCGCGCCTAATGATACGATGCTCTCCGGCTACCCGCTCGCCACTGATATCAAAGAAGGCATGGACTATATTTTGTCCGGCACGCTTCAAAACGACATGCACGTGACCTTGCTCTACCATTGACCCAAAGGGTCTTTTGTGCAAGAATTCACAAGATGAGTAAGGTAAATATAGAGGCAAAAAAGGAGCGCCATAGGAAGCTCTTTGAAGGCCAATACCACACTTTGCCGGGGCAGATCTGGTTTCACTTCAAAAGGGGAGTCGCAAAGATTTTTTTCTTTTTGCTGCCCTCGGAGAAACGGCTGTCTCGATTCATGCATCCGCTGGACCACATGCCTGCGCCTCGCCGTCTGTATACACAAATGGCGACTTTCAGTATCGGGTTGCTTATTCTTACGTCGGTGAACAGCACGGCCGCCTCTTCCGGAGGAGAAAACGCAGGTAAAGAATATCTTTCTTTAGACATTTCCACTTCCTATATTACCGATGAAGAGGGCTATATCATTAAAACCACTCCACTTGAAGGAGAGGGAACCTACGATCAAAATCGCACCGAACGCACCGAACATGAGGTTAAACCCGGCGAAACCCTCTCAATGATCGCATACCGTTGGGGAGTTTCCGTTTCCTCCATTCGTTATGCCAACCCTACACTAGGCAGCAGCGACTATCTTAAAGTCGGTCAAACGCTCACCATTCCTCCAAAAGATGGAGTTTACGTGAAAGTTTCTTCCGGAAGCACTCTGGTGGCCTTGATGGACAAATACAAAGGAAATTTAGATAAGACTAAAGAATTCAATGCGATTGAAGACGATAGCCAACTCATAGAAGGAGAAGAAATTTTTATCGTAGATGGACAGCCCGAGGTCATTTATATCGCCACCAATCAAAGTAGCGGCTCTAAGGATTATGGCTATGTGGGTGGTACTTATTTACCCGTCACCGAAGTGTATGAAGTAATCCCCAATGCCGAGGGTTGGATTCGCCCGACGAAGGGAATAATTTCACAAGGTTACCGTGTCGGACACTACGCTTATGACGTGGCAGATCGCAGCCAACCTCCAATTCTTGCTGCCGCTTCCGGAACGATCGTATACGCCTCCGCAGGAGGCTGGGATGGCGGCTATGGAACGAACATTTGGATCGACCATGGGAACGGCTATAAGAGCCACTATGCCCACATGGAAGAAATTTACGTGACCACCGGCGACACTGTCGTCCAAGGCCAGGCCATTGGAAAAATGGGGAATACCGGACGTGTGTATGGAGCTACAGGAATCCATCTCCACTTTGAACTTGAGTACAACGGGACCAAGATTTCACCCAGCGTGATGGGGGTTTGGTAATACTCGGCGAAGCCGAGTCTGCTCCTGTTTTCTCCTATGAAATATTTATTTCAGCTCCTCATTCGCCTCTACCAGAAAACCCTTTCCCCGGATCATTCTTGGTTGCGTCATGCTTTTCCGGGTGGTTTTTGTCGCTTTGCCCCTTCTTGCAGCATGTATATGCACGAAGCTATTGGCAAATATGGAGCCATTCGCGGCGTCCTCAAAGGATTCTGGCGCATCCTGCGCTGTAACCCTTGGAGTAAAGGAGGGCTTGATTTACCGTGAAAATGTCGTTAAGCTCTCCCAGCACTCGCCGAAGGCGAGCGTCCCTGTCTCCCCCTTATGAATCCTCTCACTGGAGTCCGCAAGATTGCTCGCGCCCTGATCAGTGTGTCCGACAAAACGGACTTGCTGCCCCTCGCAGAAGCACTTATTCGGCACGGTGCGGAAATTTTATCAACAGGTGGAACGGCTAAAACTCTCAAAGAAGCAGGCATCCCGGTAATCGATGTATCCGATTACACGGGCTTTCCTGAAATGATGGGCGGGCGTGTAAAAACCCTGCATCCTCTGGTGCACGGCGGAATTTTGATGCGTCGCGCACTCGACGAAGTCGAGGCCAAAAAAAATGGCATTAAACCTATCGACATGGTGGTAATCAATCTTTATCCGTTCAGTGAAACGGTGGAGAAAGAGGGCATCACTGAAGAAGAAGCCATCGAGCAAATCGACATTGGTGGTCCGGCCATGCTTCGAAGCGCCGCCAAGAATTTTAAGTTTGTAACCGCACTTACCGCCATCAAAGATTATCCCGTTGTGATTGCAGAACTCGAGCAGGGCGGCGTAAGTATTGAAACCCGCCGCGCTCTAGCCGTTAAAGTTTTTGAAAAAACCACCCATTACGACCATGCGATTGCCGAATATCTCCGCTCCAAAGGCGAGCCTGTTGAACTGCTCGATTTGCACTACGAAAAAGTGATGAAATTGCGTTATGGGGAGAATCCACATCAAAAAGCGGTCTTTTTCCGAGATCCCACTGACCAATTTCCCAATGTGACCAATGCCAAAGTTTTGCAAGGGAAAGAACTCTCTTTCAATAACATCATCGACACGGACGGCGCTCTCGAACTTGTCAAAGACTTTGACAAGCCTGCGGCCGCAGTCATTAAACATACAAACCCATGTGGGTGTGCAACGGCTGACAGCATTACCGATGCTTTTACCGAGGCTTATCAAGTGGACCCAATGGCCGCCTTTGGTTGCGTAATTGCCCTCAATCGTCCCTGCACTCAAGAGATTGCTCAGTACATTATCGACAACAAACTCTTTGTGGAAATCGTCGTTACGCCCTCTTTCGATAAAGGCGCTCTCGAGCTGCTCAGTAAGAAGCAAAACCTCCGCCTATTGGAGACGGGAGAACTTCGTCGCAATCCCAATCAACGCAGTATCAAAACAGTTTCCGGAGGAATTCTTGTCCAAACCGCCGATCAGTACATTGTAACTACAAAAGACTTCAAAGTGGTGACTAAAGCAGCGCCCACCGAGGAGGAAATCGAAGCCATGCTTTTCGCACGCATTCTGGTGAAACACGTGAAAAGTAACGCCGTTGTGTTTGCCAAGAAAAACACGGTGGGAGGTTGTAGCGCAACCGGAATCGGAGCCGGACAAATGTCTCGAGTGGATAGCGTAATCATTGCTCGCCGCAAAGGGGCTGATCGAGTTCCCGGCTCAGTCATGGCTTCCGACGCTTTTTTCCCTTTCCCGGATGCCGTGGAAGAAGCTCATGCCGCCGGTATTCGTGCCGTCATTCAACCGGGTGGCTCCATCCGTGATGCAGAGGTCATTAAAAAAGCCGACGAACTGGGCATGACTATGGTCTGCACGGGCATTCGCAGCTTCAAACACTAAGAATCTTCCCACGCCTTATGGACACACTTTTTTTAACGGGACTTATCGGATCTCTCTTTTTGGTCATCGGTGCGGCCTGGATGGATCCCAAAAAAAGCCAGCAAGGTCCAAAGTCCCTTAAGAATTGGCTCTTTGCGATTGGGAATATTTTAATGTTTGCCTACGCAATCTTGGGATATCTCGAAGGAAATCCGGTTTTTTTCGTCTTTCTTGAAAGTTTGGCTACCGTGTCCACGGTTTTCATGATGCTCAATGCGAACGATCGTGTGGCGTCGACCGTTGTGGGTTTTGCGGGACTTGGATTCCTAGCCTGGTCCTTTTATTTGTTTGAAGGCGTCTCCACGCTCTTTTTTATTTTGGGTCTCACCTGTGTGGGCATTGGATTCATTCTCAAAGACAATTTTAAACGAAATCTGACACTGGTCTTGGGCAGCGTTCTCATTGCGCTGTTCAGTTACCTGGGAGCCAGTTGGCTTTTCTTTTGGCTCAATGTCTTTTTCTCCCTGTTCTCAGCGTATCATGTTGTGAAATCTTGGAGGCTCCGTTAAATTCTCAGAGTGACACTTCTTCAAGCCATCATTCTCGGCATCGTTCAGGGAATCACTGAATTTCTGCCCATTTCTTCGTCGGGGCATTTGATCATTGCTGAGACGCTGCTTAAGCTGGACACCAGCACTTTAAAAGATTTCGACATTGCCCTGCACGTGGGTACGCTGCTCGCCATTTTAATAACTTTCCGCCGCGATCTGTTTAACTTTAAGTGGTGGCCGATGCTCATTCTTGGATCCGTTCCCGCAGTGCTTGTAGGGTTTTTATTTGAAGACAGTATCGACGCACTTTTCCGCAACGGAATTAGCGTGACACTCATCATGATTGGCGTTGGACTCCTTTTCTTCATTCCTCAGCGCAAAAACAGTAATCCACTTACCCCGCTTCGCACCTTTCTTATTGGCTGCGCTCAAGCGGTGGCCATTATTCCCGGAGTTTCTCGTAGTGGGGCCACGATTTTCACCGCCATGCAACTTGGCATGAATCGTGAAGAAGCCGCGCGTTTCTCTTTTCTTCTGGGCGCTATTGCAATTGCAGGCGCCGGTTTACTCAAAGCTTTGGATGTAGAAGCCTTCACGGTTGGAGTGTCCGTGCTCACTGCCGGATTTTTATCCGCCTTCATCTCAGGCCTCCTGGCTGCTCATTTTCTACTGCGTTTCCTCAAAAAACACGGCCTTCAAGTTTTTGGAGTCTATCGCGTTATCGTTGGCCTGCTCTTCCTCTGGATTCTATTTTAAAAAGTTCGACAAATGCCACGGACTTTGCTAAGATGACCAAAATATGACAGCCTCACCCTCAGATTACGCCATTGCTACACTGGGGAGCCACACCGCTCTTCAGATACTCAAGGGTGCCAAGGATGAAGGATTTAGGACTATTGCAATTGTCACGCCGCAAAACCGGCGTGTTTTTGAAAGTTTCCCTGTGGCTGATGAGCTCATCGAAATTCCCAGTTTTGAAGAATATTTTACTATTGAGGATCAACTCATTGCGAAGAACGCCATTGTGATTCCACACGGTTCTTTTGTGAGCTACGTCGGCCCTGAAAAAATTGCTCAAAATATGAAGGCCCTGTACTACGGCTCTAAAGGAATTCTCGAATGGGAATCGGACCGAAATATGGAACGCGACTGGCTCAAAAGGGCCGGTGTAGATGTGCCAAGAATTTTCAAAAATCCCGAAGAAATTGATCGTCCCGTGATCATCAAATTTCACGGAGCCAAAGGAGGTTTTGGTTATTTCATTGCTAATTCCGCAGCCGAATTCCACGAACGCATCAAAGAATTTCCCGGCGAAAGCGATTACGCCATTCAAGAATATGTGATTGGGGTTCCTATGTATGTGCATTATTTCTATTCGGCGCTCAATGGTGAGCTCGAAATTATGAGCTTCGACAAACGTTATGAATCCAATGCCGACTCCATCGGCCGCATCGCCGCCAAGGATCAGCTTATCGCCAATATTCGCACCAGCTACACCATCACCGGAAATATTCCCATTGTGGTTCGCGAATCTATGCTCCCTATGTTTTTCGAATTAGGAGAAAACGTGGTTAAAGCTTCCCGCAGTTTGGATAATGTGCCCAAAGGTCTTTATGGTCCTTTCTGTTTGGAAGGCATCATCGATCCCAACCTCAAATTCCGTGTCTTTGAAATTTCCGCCCGAATCGTAGCCGGGACTAATCCGTACATTGAAGGTTCCCCCTACACCGCGCTTCGTTACAAAGAACCCATGTCCACCGGTCGTCGCCTTGCTCGTGAAATTAAGCAGGCCATTGAAAGTGGACGTATTGAAGAGATTCTAGGATAAAAGTACTATAAAGCCATGAACAATCTTCTAAAAGACTACAACCTTAAACAATTAACTATCGGAGTACTTGGCGGTCACAGCGCTTTGGACGTATGTGAAGGAGCCAAAAAGCTTGGATTTAAAACTCTGGTGGTTGCGCAAAAAGGCCGAGAGAAAACGTACGAAAAATACTACCGCTCGCGCGAAGGCGGCAAAGGTTGCGTGGACCATCTTCTTGTTTTGAATAAGTTCGCGGATATTGTAAAACCTTCCGTGCAAGAAGAACTTCGTAAACGAAATACTATCTTCATTCACAATCGTTATTTTTGGGTTTATTGCAATTTTGATGAGATTGAAAACGATTTCAATGTGCCGATTTACGGCACGCGCCACATGGTGCGACTGGAAGAGCGAGATGTGCAGCACAACCAATATTGGTTGCTGGAAAAAGCGCGCATTCGCCTACCGAAAATTATAGGGTCACCAAAAGATATTAAAGGTCCGGTGATCGTAAAAGTGAACGAGGCCACCCGCAGTTACGAACGTGCTTTTTTCGTTGTTCTGAACCCTGCCGATTACAAGAAAAAATCAGAGGAGATGCTGAAAAGTGGTCAGATCACTAAGGAGGGGCTCAAAAAAGCGGTGATTGAAGAATTTATTATTGGCGCACAAGTTAATTTCAACTTTTTCTATTCACCGCTCAGTGGGGAATTGGAACTCATGGGAACGGACGCGCGCAGACAAACCAGTCTCGACGGCTTTCTGCGTCTCAATGCGAATGTGCAGCAAGAACTACTCGATGGTGGCTACAATCCCACTATGATTGAGAGTGGTCATTTTGCCGTCACCATTAAAGAATCGCTCGTGGAAAAAGCTTTTGATATTGGTGAAAAATTTGTAAAAGCCACGCAAAAACATTCAAAGCCCGGCATCATTGGACCTTTTGCCTTGCAAGGCGCCGTGGCTTCCGAAAATGGACGTGAAGAACTTGTGATTTTTGATGTTTCTATGCGCATTCCCGGCTCACCCGGCACGCGCTTCACCCCTTACACCAGCTACTTGTGGGGACGCGAACTCAGTTATGGAGAGCGCATCGCCATGGAAATTAAAATGGCCGTCCAGTCCGGCCGGCTGTCCGAAATTTTAACCTAAATTCACATGCCAAACGATGAAGAAATAATGGAAGAGCAAAATACGCTTCCGGTTTTATCTGAGACTCCCGATACGCGGGAACAACTCGATGCATTGGAAAGTGAAGTGGTCGGTCCGCACATTGACGCAATGGACGACAAAGAACTCATGGAAAGCATTGAAGCGGTAAATGACGAAACATTGGAATTTTTAAAACAGAAATCGCAGGACGAAAATCGTGAAGTGGCGGAACGCGCAAAATTTCAATACGAAGTTTATGGAGCGACTTTGGTGTTGTTGGAGTCCGTGCGTGAACTTATTTTACAGAGAGAATTTGAAGAAGCGGAAAAAAGAGTGATAGCGTTTTTGGATCAACAAATGGCCCGCATGCGGGCCATGGGACTCGATTCCGTTTACATCGAAAATGCCATTCGTGAAATTCAAGATTTCATAAATATTTACGGGCAAATGGTGGAGCAAGTGGAGCTCAAGGAGCCCGGCGCAAAAATGCAGTTACTCTCAACCGGCTTGGATATTTTGCCTTTTGTGGGAGGTGCTAAAATCATGGCGGAGGGAGCGGTAGGAAAAAATATGATAGGCGAGGATTTGAGCCTTAAAAAACGCGCACTTTATGTGGGGGAAGGGGCTTTGTGGCTCACAGTAGATGCCGTGGCGCTTGGTGCCGGAGTGGTGGAAACTGTAGGACTTGCTTTAAAGGCGCCCAAGGCCGCCAAGCTTGTAACCCGCACCGCCGCTGTGATTCGTGCCACAAAAGGGGCGGGAAAGGGCAGTCGTGTCATTTACAACGTAGGACGTTTCTTGGTGGAGCATCCGAACATCGCCAAGTCAGCGGATAAAGTTGTTGCCCGTGGCGTGGAAGCTCGAAGAGCGGCACTCTTAGCTGCCCCCGGAAAAATTTCCGAGCTTCGTGAGGCACAGAGAAATTCAACCGAACTCCTTCAGGCCGTTAATATGGAACGCCAAGAACTGGTAGAAGCATTGGGACAAATGTTTGACGCAAATAAAGCAACTTAAATCAACGGCATTTCAAAGTCTTCCGCCTCTAGAATCACTGTGCTGGCTTGGACCGTCGGCATAAGGTCTTCTTTTCCTTCGTCCCACTTCTGTAACATGGTTTCCACAGCTTCTCGTGGTGTGCAATAAGCTTTGCGTGAGGCCGCAATAATATCGCGACTGTAATCCACTTTACTGTAATCGATGTTTAGTGTTTTTCCTGAAAAAGCCTCTGTCAATTCACCATCAATCGACATCTTCAAATAAAATTCACGTACACCCAGGTTAATAATATCACGCACTCCAAAAATCGGAGTATATTCCTCCGCCAAAATAGCCGCATCCTCGGCTCCTACGCGGAAGCTGATAATAGAACCCACGTTACCAAACACCGTATTCCGGACCTCTTCATTCAGCTGTCCAACGTACTGATGAGCGATAGTCAAACACAGATGATATTTGCGAGCTTCAGACAAAATTTCCGCAAAAGTATCAGTTGCAAAGTTTTGAAATTCATCCACATAAAAATAAAAATCCTTTCGATCTTCCTCTCTCTCGTCGGCACGGGCCATGGCTGCTTGATAAATTTTGGTAATAATCATAGAACCAAGCAGAGCGGAATTTTCTTGCCCCAAAAGTCCCTTTGAAACTTTCATGAGGAGGATCTTTTCGCCATCCATCACATCCCGAATTTGAAAAGTATTTTTTGGCTGTCCAATAATATTTCGAATCATATTGGTGGACACCAACTGACCCACTTTGTTGAGCAATGGTGTAATAGCTTCCGCATCAAACTTTTCACTCCATCCGGCAAATTCATTCACCCAGAAATTTTTAACCACGCTGTCTTCAATTCGCGCTATGATTTTCTGACGGTAATTTTTGTCAGAGAGCATTTTCATGATCGACAGCACCGTCGTGTTGGGCGAGTCGAGCAAAGCGAGCGTTGTGTAGCGCAGCACATGTTCCAGACGGTCAGACCAGTTATTACCGAAGAGCTTTTTGAAGATATCAATGAATCCGATGGTGATCTGCATCTTAAATTTCTCATCTACTCTTTCGAGCGGATTGAACGCGATGGGGAACTCGGTGTCGCCGGGATCAAAATAAATAACATCCTTAATGCGATGTTCCGGCACAAAACGCAAAACATTGTCCACAAGGTCTCCATGCGGATCGAGCACACCAACTCCCTTGCCGGCCAAAATATCGCTCTTAATCAAAAGCTCAAGCATTTTTGACTTTCCGGTTCCACTCTTTCCCACCGCATATAAATGTCGTCGTCGGTCCTCGCGCTTAATCCCAAATTCTTGAAAAGTATTGTGATAATTTGTTATTCCAAAAAAGGAAAGATCCGACCCTCGGTCCGTCGGCAAATTCTTGGGCGGCTCATGTTTCTTCGCCAAAATGTGCACCACATGCGGCACGTGATCGGAATTGGGATAATGGTAGAGCGTAGCTAATTCATGAGCGCTTACCATCATCGGCTCTTTAATATGGCGACGTTGATAATCTTTCAAAAATGCATTGCCTGTTTTGAGTCTGTCCAATTTAAACCCGTTGTAGTCGGTTTTATTGAATTGGAAAAATGATTTCACCAGCGCAAGCAGATTATTTTTAGCCTGCTCGGGATTTTCAGAAATAGATCCAAAACGCACTTCGATTTCAAAGGGATGATGCTCACTTTTGTGAATAAAAGCTTCATTTTCCTCATGATAAAAGACCTGTTTATCTTTGAGACGCATGTAATTTTTCAAACGAAAACGGCGCTTAATATTATTGAGCTTCATTTTCCAGCGTCGCCCAAAATGATACTGCCAATCCTCATGACGAGGAGTCATCAGAATTTGTACCCAGGCCTGGTCATTGCGTCCGATTTTGGAAATTACTGAAAAGAGGCCTGAAAGAGAGTCTCCTTCGAATTCATCATAGGTTTTAATCGGATAAATATCACTGAGTTCAAAGCCGGCCCGCGTTCCAACCAAAGATTGTTTTTTGGGGTCGTAAAAAGTTGTGTAATCTTTCACCGGTTTGATCTCACAATTCGGAAAAGTTGAATAAATAAGCCCTTCAATCAGCTTCGTAATGGTCGAATCGCAAGTAATGAAAAAATAGGTGTATTGATTGTATCCGAAAAACTCCAACGACAAATGGTTGTGACGGATGCTGTTGTGCAGGTTCTCCAAAAATTGAAGGAATACATGCTCTTTTTTGGGAGTATCAGGAGTACCTTGCTCGAGAATGACCTGCAGAAAGTCCATAATGTTTAACTAATGACACATTATAGCAGATTTTCCTCCAAACATCAACCTGGGGGACAGGTTAATGGTGTTTCTGTTTTGAAGTGTTGTGAGGTTTGTAACAACGCATTTTAACAGATAAAAGCCGTATTCACGATTTTGTAAAAATTACTCCCACCGTTTACTATTGTTTACAGGAAAATTCTATTAAGATATTATCTTTTAGTAATACTTAATAGTAATACTATGTCTCAATCCCTTCATAACAAGAAAAGAATTTCTATAACCATTCTTCCCATAGTTGATACGTTACTCTCTAAGGTCAGCAGATCTTTAGGGGAAAGCAAAAGTTTAATTGTGGAAAAAGCTCTCAGGGAATTTCTAGAAAGACAATTGGATAAAGACACTAAAGCTTTGGCTCAAATGAAGTTCGACGACCTTCCTACTGAAGACGAGTGGCTAGCCGTCCAATCTGATATTGAATAAATAATTATGATTTACCAAGGTGACATTTATCTCACGGATCTGAATCCGGTTAAAGGGCACGAACAGGGTGGTGCAAGACCGGTTCTGGTGATTCAAAACAATATTTTAAATAAAAACCTAAGCACCGTAATTATTTTTCCGCTTACGACCAATTTAAAAGCAAAAGATCATTTAACTACTTATTTTCTAGATAGAAAAAGCACACATTTAAGTTTTGATAGCGTGGTTCTCATTCATCAAATAAGAACCATCGATCAGACCAGGCTTAAGCGGAAAATTTCATCTATTACCCCGGAAACATTGAGAAAACTAAAGCAACAAATGGTTTTAGTTTTTTAGTAAACGGTTTTTAAATAACATGCTTCGCAGTAAACTTTCTCAGGCCTGTCGGGTGAATAACTTGATTCAATTGGAGCCTTACACGCCATGCACGTTCTTTTCCACAGGGTTCGTGGGTTTCTAAAGTAAATACGTTCCTTGTGTCGTTGCTCAAAACATCGACGAGGAAGCGCGACGCCGAGTTGTTTATAAAATTCCAATTCCTGAGGAATGATTTTGAAATATTTACCAGTAATCTCACACTTCAAGATGGCATCACAAATGCCAGGCTCCACGTCACGAATATGATCTGGTATTAATATACTAGGTCCCTCATAAGCCTCGCCTTCGCCTATTTTTTCTTTCCAAATCAACCCTCTCTTTAAAACTTCCTCCTTGGAGAGTGGCAAGAAATCTTGCGCAGCCGATTCGTTATAAGCAAAAGGAGAATAATTTGAAGGAAGAAATTCGCCCCATTCCCGCGTGCTTTTCATGTGGTCGATAATTCGTGGAAGGAGTTCCTCATATTCCGCCTGCGAATATTGTTTGTTTAGAATACAAAAAGATTTCCTCTTGAGGCTTATACATCCGAATAAATCGTTTGAATTAAAACAATAGTCACAATAATAAAGATTGGAACTTTCGTGAGAAACATGAGAACCGTAAGAGAATTTATTGTAGTTACACGCATAACATTCATACTGTCTCTCACATTGAAATGCACTTTCATAAACATCGTAGCAGTCGATATTTTCATACCCGTCATAAATAAACTTTGAATCTCTACACTTAATGGCATAGAAAGATTCATGGGTATCTTTGGACTCAAAAACATAGTCCCCGTTGCAATCCTCGCTCAAATCAATAATGGCAAAGCGATGCACGGCAGAATCCCTCACCATAGTCCGGAAATTCTCCTTTAAATCACGATAAATCTTGTAACTTCCAAGATCATATTTTTTCATTAGTTTTTGATATTCTTCCGCCGAATACTCTTTGTTTTCTATACAAAATTTCTTGTTTCTTAGCCCATGTGACATAAAACAATTTTGACAATTCCTGCAGTCATAAAGAAAGGCGCTATCAAGAGAATTTTTGCAATTTACTAAATCCGTGGAGTGATAACATTGTTCGCAAAAAATGCTGTTGTAGAGAAGTTCGCATCGATCAATGGAATAGCAGTCGATACATTTTTTGCAATTAAGTACATAGTTTGTTGAATAGTGAACATCTTCACAATGAGTGGCGTTGAAAAGTAGATAACAGTTTTTGTTGTAAGTGGCATGATTCGTGTAGGCCACATTTTCTCCTCCTTTCGAGAGGAGATTTATACGCGGAACCAAGAGTTGCAATTCGCGAAACTGTTCAAAAAAGGGCTTAGAGAAATCATAAGGCTTCCCATAACTTAAAGGATCCCATTCGTCTGACCACCAAGCTTCTTTTTCATATATTTTAAAAACTTTATCCGGAGAGTAATTTGAAATAATCTGATGACCGGTTAAATCGCATTTACGATGATATAAATTCCTTTCATTCCGAAAACTCAAACGTCTCCTTTGTCTTTCTTCAGGACAAAGCGTTGGCACGGGTACGCCTATTTTTTTATAAAAATCCTGATCTTCATCGGTGGTGAGGAATGATTTTCCACTGACCCGACACGTTTGAGTGATGGGAGTCATAAATTTAAAATAAACGTCCGCCTAAGGGAACACCCCTGTCTGGCTGAATTAAAACCACATCACCGTTTTCATCGGGAACTCCCAAAGTGAGAACTTCGGAAATAAAGGGACCGATTTGACGCGGGGGAAAATTGACCACGCCCAAAACCAAACGTCCCACCAACGCTTCTTTTTTATAATGCGTGGTGATTTGAACCGAAGATTTCTTTAAGCCCACCTCATTGCCGAAATCAATAGTCAGTTTATAAGCCGGTTTTCGCGCCTCGGGGAAGGGTTCAGCGCTTAAAATGCGGCCCACGCGGATGTCCAGTTTTTCGAAGTCTTCAATGCTTGCCATAGTTTTTGATTAGCCCTAAGTGTACCTCGGTTGTAAAATTATTCATAATAAAGACTTGATAATAATTGAATTACAGATTAAATTAATTGTAGAAACTTTTTTACAACATGCTACCGGCCAAGCTGCAAGAGTTCGGACTTTCAGAAGAAGAGGCGCAGGTTTACCTCACTGTTTTGGAGTTGGGAGGATCTTTTGCCAGCGTCATCGCCAATAAGGCAAAAATTCCCCGTGTGAACTGTTATTACATGTTGGAAAGTTTGCGAAAGCGAGGCCTGGTGACGGCTAATTTCAAGGGAAAAGTGAAGTTTTTCGTAGCGGAACCACCACAGGTGCTCGTGAATCAGATGGAAGAGCAGTACCGCAGTGCTAAAAAACTCCTTCCCGAGCTGCTTTCCATCACCAATGCGCTCGCCTTCAAGCCTATTATTCGCTCTTACGAAGGTCTGGATGGCATTAAAACCATTTTTGACCAAACTTTGGAAGCCAAATCGGAGGTGCTGGGTTATACCAACCTGGAAGCGCTCGGTGAACTGCTGCCGGACTATTTGCCCTCTTATACGGAAAAACTCGTCAAAAGGCGCATAAAAACACGCCTGCTCTCTCCCTCGACCGAAGAAGCCCGTCAGTTCGTCAAACGTTTTTATCCCAAAAAATACCCCGAAGAACTGGTCGAAATCCTTTTTGTGAACCCAAAAGAATTCCGCTTTGAAAACCAAATTTCCATTTACGACAACAGCGCGGCCATCATGTCCCTGAATCCCGACGAATTGATTGGAGTTTTGATCGAATCCGCCGTTTATGCTCGCACGCAACGCGCCGTTTTTAATCTGGCATGGCTCGGTGCGACGGCGTTTGTGGCTCAGTAAAGTTTTGTAAGAGCTCCATGCTATTTTGAAATTAAGCATAGATTTATTTTTAAATATACGTTAAGGTATATATACAATTATATATTCAATCGTATATGTTCCACATAATCACTACCACTCAGGTGCAACAAAAAATAGGCAAAATATCCGATACAATTTCAGAACAAAGCTATATTGTCACCAATCGTGGTGAAGGAAGAATCGTTATGCTCCCTTATTTTGAAGGCTGTGACACATTACTTTCAGATTATATGGAAGACTTTGAAATGTGGAAAAATCACAAAAAACTAAAAGAGAAATACGAAAAATCTTCCGCATCCGGAGCCAGCACTTTCAAGATTTGATCATGCATACTTTTGTTTTCACCAAAAAGGCCCAAAAAGAATTCATAAAACTTCCGGACGGGATTCGTGAAAGGATTATTTTGAAGCTTAAAGAGTTAAAAACTCACGAAGCAATTTTTTCCGTTTTGAGGCCTCTTCACCAATTTGAACCGGCCAGTCATCGCCTAAGGGTCGGGAGTTATCGTTTAATCCTAGAATTGAAGTTGCATCGGAAGGAAGGATGTTTGTTTTGGGTCTTAGACGTAGGAGATCGAAAAGAAATCTATAAGCATTAATATGTTTCCGCCAGATAACATTTTTGGCAGAAAATAATGGTTTCGTCCGAGACGTGGTCGGTCCAAACGTCCTTCGAGCATTTTTGACAAACGCTTTTTCGCAGTTTGTAAGGATTGCGTTTGGCCAAACGATTTTTGTGACGAACATCCGGATGCCTGGTCGGTTTGGGGAGTCCCATGTCTTCGTAAAATTTGAGTTCCTGAGGAATCAACTTAAAGGGCTTCTTGCTCACTTCACAGATCACAGTGTTGTCCCCTTCCGCTCGTGCAACAATACTTTCGGGAACGTCGTACCAATTCCATCCATGCTGTAAAACTTCTTCCTTGCTCAGAGGGAAAAGGTCGTTCGCCACACTTTCGTTGTAGGCCACGGTTGTGTCCGATGCCGGGAAAAATTCGCCCCATTCGCCGGTCTTTTGCATATGCTCAATAATTCGCGCGGCAAGTTTTTCATATTCTTTCTTAGTGTACTGCTTGTTCAAGATACAATATTTGGCGTTTCGCATCCCAACGCAGCCGAACAAATTTTGATTGCTATTGTTGCAATAAAGCGAATAGAGCACGTCACTATTTCCTCCCACCAAAGAAAACGAAAAAAGATTTCGCATACTTTTTCCACCCGCAATCACTTCATAAGACAGCTCGCATTGGTACATAAAATCGCAATCCATGGTGTCCTTACTGAACTCGGTCTGGGTGCAGTCGATAGCATCTTCACAACTCACGATATCGAAAGAATCAAAAACATTTCGGCTTTCAAACACATAACTTCCCTGCACGTTTTCTGAATTGATTATATTAGTGGCGCGAACGGGATACTTTTTACGATGTTCTTCAAAGGTAGCCAAGCAGTGCTCCAATGATTTCGAAGTTCCATTCCACCATTCTTTAACACGTTTTTCATACTCCTCTTTGGATAGAGGCTGATTGAAGAAATGATATTTTTTCTGAACAAGCCCCACGCAACCAAAACAATCATTGCAACCGGACATATCCACGCAAAACATGAGGTTAAAAGATCCTTTGGAGCGTTCCGTATAAAAACATCGATAACACTTCGCGCAATCGACGCACTCATAACAAAGTTCACACTGACTGACATTGTAGGAGTCAAAACAATTGCGGCTATTCAGGGCGAGGTAAGTATAATAAATATCCTCGGAATCCGCTAAACGAGAGGAGAGAAAACAGTTCCGACATTGTAGGGTGAAGATGGTGTAGTCGCAGTTTTCCGAATTCACCACAATGCATGCGGCTCGCGGAACTACATTGGAAAGCTCTTTCATTTGTTCAAAAAATGGACGATTGAAATCAAAATCACGGCCATAGGAATAGGGGTCATAGGCATCGCTCCACCACACATCTATGGCGTAGACCGGAAAAACTTTATTCGGATGATGCGCGGAAATAATGGGCTTACCCGTTTTATCACAAGTCCGTTTATACATGTTACGATCATTCCTTTGGGCGTAGCGTCTCTGTCTGCGGCAAGTCGCGCAAAGCTTTGGCTCCGGTAGTTCAAAACATCGCCCTCCAATAGTAGGAGCCGCCTTTTTCAGAAACTCTCGCTCCACCGGTTGAAGGTCGAAACTTCGCTGACATTGGAGGCAAGTGCTCATCAGTAAACGGCTTTAAGATAACACTTCTCGCAGTATACCTTCTCTGGCCGATCAGGAGAATACGTGGTTTGAATAGCTGTGCCGCAGGAATCACATTTTCGTTCCCACAATTTGCGAGGGTTACGTTTTTTCAGGCGCTCGCGATGTCGCACCTCGTGACATTTTGTCGGAAATTCAATGCCCATTTTACGATAAAAATCGAGCTCCTGTTTAATAATGCGGAACGGTTTCCCTGAAACTTCACACTCAATGGCCGCCTTCAAAATATCATCCGTCACGTCGGCAATTTTAGGCAGTGCGGACGCTTTTATGGTGTTGAGCTTTGGTGTGGGCTCCTCAAAATCAGACCAAGGAAAGCCATATTTAAGCGCCTGGTCTTTTGTTAACGGATAATATTCTTGGGCTACCGTTTCATTGTAGCCGTACGTGGAAAGTTCAGGAGGAAAAAAGGCCCCCCATTCACCCGTAACCTTCATATGTTCAATAATTCGCGCGGCAAGTTTTTCATACTCCTCTTTTGTATATTGCTTGTTAAGAATGCAATACTGCTTTTGATTGACTCCAATGCAGCCGAAAAGATCGCGACCGTTAAGAATGTAGGAGCAATAATATAAGTCGTTTCCATTGTTCCAGTTAACATCAATCCCCGCGCAATGATTCGAAGTAGCTCCGATACTTATGCATTCGTAGCACCAATAGGCCAATCCGCAGCCATCGATGTCAAAACAGTTACTTGAAGGAACAACGCTGTTAGTGACGTATGTCGAATCCTCCAACTCTTTGGAATCGAAACAATAAGTCGCATTTTTACAGTTACTCAAATGATCCCCCAAACAATCTTCACAATTGATGAGGAACAAATTACGCCGTGGTAAATCCTTCCCCACCGCTTTCAAACGCACCAATGTCCCCTTCCAGTCAGTTTTTGCATCCGTTACCCGTTTTTCATATTCCTCTTTAGTGAGGGGCTTATTGAAAAAATAATACTGTTTATTTCGAAGTCCGCTGGAGCCAAAACAATCTTGGCAGCTCTTGCAGTCAAAACATCCAAAACAATCGGTGCCCGATTCACACTCTTGGCAAAAGGCGGAAGCATAACATCTCACACAGTCCACGCATTCGTAGCACAAGTTCGAGCCGATCAAAAAAAGATTGTCCAAACACTCATAAGAATTCCAAACAAAACAGCCGTAGTAACATTTTTCATTTAAGTCGCTGGTAAAGACCAAATAGCAGTCTTTATTTTGATAGCCGAAATTAGTGTAATCGGAATTTTCATCCATCAAATTGATGATACTCAGCTTAGGAATTTTCCCTTTCAGCTCCATAAATTGCTCAGAAAAAGTTCGTGAAAAATCAAAATCTTGACCGTAGTTCATCCCATCCCATTTGTCGGACCACCAACATTCTTTACAGTAGACGGTGTAAGGCTTATCGGGGGAATACACACTTAAAATATTTTTATTACAAAGCTCGCACGTTCGATGATAAAGCGAGCGCTCGTTTCGATAGGCCATACGACGCTGCTGTCGACATGCGGGACAAAGTGTAGGGGCGGGGAAGAGGTACTTTTTGCCGCCAAAAACCGGAGAAATTTCCTGATAGTATTTAAGGTCTTCTTCAGTGACCTTGAAGCCTTGAGAGCATTTTTTACAGTTTTGCTGCATGGTTTAGTAAAACGTTTCTAGGTAACATTTTTCACAATAAACTATTTCAGATCTCTCCGGCGAATAACTGGTCTCGATTTCCTTTTGGCATTTCATGCAATTCCTTTTCCAAAGCTTACGCGGATTGTGCTGAGTCATTCGTGCTTTGTGTCTGCAATCGTGACATTTGGTCGGCTCGGATAAACTCATTCGCCTATAAAATTCCAGTTCTTTTTGGATGTACTTAAAAACTTTTCCACAAGCTTCGCAAACCTTCGAGTCGGGGA
>Ga0265296_1001911_pt1 | contig 22180 bp, 28 predicted proteins | sample MunlanPumphouse1_FD_189073 | JGI IMG/M metagenome (GOLD analysis project Ga0265296, IMG submission 189073) | Groundwater microbial communities from a municipal landfill in Southern Ontario, Canada - Pumphouse #1 | ecosystem: Environmental > Aquatic > Deep subsurface > Groundwater | place... | reverse complement strand
CAGGAAAACTTACTGCCCCTGCTGAATAAAATAGATGTCTCAATTTATATTAATAATCTCAAGACATCACAGTTAATATCCTGCCTGTTTTTAAATTAGGACGCTCAATTTTATTTCATAGTTACCGCATTATCATAAATATATTGTTTTTCTTTTTCACTTAAAAGTTTTTCCGTTACATAAGCTATCAATGCTATTCCGGGGATATTTATGATAAACCGTGTGATCATAAATTTCCACCCCATTGAAGAGGCCTCGAACAATAGCATGGGTATCTTAGTTGTAGACCATGCTCCAATAAATATAAGCACATTGGAGAATTTACTTCCTTTTTTCAAAAGCACTCCCGTAACCGGAAAAGCTGCATATAATGGGCCTGCTGCCGCAGAACCCAAAAAGAAGGCTAACGCGACCCCGATAAATCCCGATTTCTCACCCATCAGCTTAATCACGGTTTCTCTTTGCACCCAAACATCCAATAGTCCGAGGAGTATAAAAATGGGTGGTAGGACAGAAAGCATCTCCAGAGTATTACTCCAGGTTATACTTATAGATTTTTGACCTGTGAAAGGATAAACTGCTAAGATACCTAAGTTGACAGCTACCAATATTACAAAAAACTTATACCGTTTAATGATTTCTTTCACGCTAACACCACCCCAATCACTATCGCGACAATGTATGAAAATATGAACGCCAGGGTATTCCTTAGAATTGCAGCTTTTTTACCAAGGTATTTTATCTCAACAGGCATTGTAACAATTCCAACCATCATCAGGGTTGATATAAATACTGCTATCTGCATGAAACCAGCTCCGCTTTTCAATAGCGCAGAAGCCAGTGGAAATGCTACAAACCCGGGTATTAACGTAATTGAACCGATGACAGATGCGATAACCATACCGACCCAGCCTGACTGCTGGCCTATAAGTCTGGATATTGTTTCAGGACTTAATACCGCAAGCATAATCCCAATAATAATTAAAATGGATAGAAACTGAGGAAGTATATTTTCAAATGACTTCCACGCTTTTTTCAGCGCCATCTTCGTCTTTTTCCTGTCCTGCAAAAAAGAAAGCAAAAGCAGTCCCGCAGTCAGGACATATAATATGATAGTAAATACATCAAACACAAATCAAACCCCCTTATTCAATGCAGCATTAAAATACGGCCGTATTGAGTACAGCCGCATTCCGGAAGTTATCATTAAATATCAGCTGCAGCAGCCGCAGCCACCTGCTTTTCTTTCACCCGTTTCACCAAAGTATGTAATGGCCTCCACAAGGCACAAATTCTGACATCCGTGGCATCCGTCGATACACCCTTCAGGGTGTACCACTACAGGCTTTTCTCCTTCTTTTTTGTAAACACCATGCGAACATTTGTTAATACAAGCTCCACACTCAATACAATTGTCGTAATTAATAATCGGATACCAGTTCTTAGCCATTATAAAATCCCCCTTTACAAATAAAATATTTCTTGCCTAACAAACAGCGAGGCTTGATTTAATAATATTATTATATAATAAAATAGTCAATCAGTCAGAAAGCGAAAATTCCCGTGAGTCTGTTTGAATTCACAGCATGCAACACTACCTTGAGCGTGTTATTTACCCAAAAACCCGGCTTGATACAGGAATGAAAGAGTACGTGCTTGAAAAATATACCCATGTGAAAATACGAAATTGAATAAATAGCCAATGAAAATAATCGACGTGGAAACAACTCCCACAAACACAGCCAGTAGTTTTGGCTTGATTACCTTGCGAAGAATCACCAATTCCGGTATGGAGATGGCTACCACGGCCATCATGAACGCCAGCGCTGTCCCCATCGGCATGCCCTTTTCCACCAGGGCCTGAACGATAGGTATGGTCCCGGCCGCGTTGGAATAAAGCGGAACGGCTAAGAGCACGGCTACAATTACGGCCAGCGGATTGCCCGGACCGGCATATTTTACCACAAAATCAACGGGCACATAACCATGCACCAATGCCCCGATGCCTATGCCAACAATGACATAGGGCCATACCCGCATGATGATTTCTTTTGTATAATCACGGGCATATTCCAGGCGTTCCCGCCAACTGGGAACGGTGAACAAGCTATCTCCCATGCGGGTTTTGTAAACATATTCTTCCACCAGATGCTCCAGCTTCAGCCGGCCGATAATTATGCCGCTCACAATGGCCAGGGTTATCCCGGTAACAACGTAGAGCAGAGCAATTTTCCAGCCAAACAGCCCCCAGAGCATGACCAGGGCAACTTCGTTTACGGTGGGAGAGGATATTAAAAAGGAAAAGGTTACGCCCAGCGGCAAGCCGGACTCCAGGAAGCCAATAAAAAGAGGGACTGCGGAACAAGAGCAAAAGGGAGTCGCAATGCCCAGCAGGGCAGACATTGTGTTTCCCACATATTCGCGGCGGTTGCCGAGCATCTGACGCGCTCGCTCGGGCGGGAAAAAGCTGCGGATCACCGCTACCACAAAGATGATTACCGCCAAAAGCAAAAAGATTTTCATAGTATCATAAATAAAGAAATTTAAAGATTCCCCCACTACCGTTCCCGGGCTGATTCCTATCCAACGGTATACCAGGGTATCAGCAATAAATTTTAGCATAAAAACCCCCTCCAAAAAATTACCGGGTAAAACAACCATAGAGTTTATTGTTTATTATTGTATCTTTGTGTTGTGTTATTATCCCAGGGTATTGCTAGAAATATAATCAAGCTTTCACGAGAGTCTATTTTGAGCGGGAAAGTCAATTGCTGCAGCGACCTTGCTACTAATACAATACGAGTAAATTTTTTTAAAATAATAATTGTATAATACAAGATTTGCATGATACAATTGTTGCGTGAGCCAAATATGGCACAATGCAACTAGAAGGAGTGGTAATTTTCAAATGTATAACCTCAACCAAGCGCAATTACTGAGAGAAAGTTTACGGCTTTTAGTCCGCAAATTAGGAGTTCTGGAACGGGGTGAGGCTTCTTGTTGTGACATAACGCTGAGTCAGTGCCAGACAATAGTTGAAATCGGTAGAGCAGGGACTATGTCTGTTAACCTGTTGGCAGAGATTCTCGGGGTTGACAAAAGCACTGTCAGCAGGTCTGTCGATAAACTCGCAAATAATGGAGTCCTGGTACGGGAAACTGATCCGGAAGACCGGAGATACGTTACCCTGCGCCTGAGCGACAAGGGGCAATCCATCTTTGTAGATATAGAAAAGCGGATGACATTGTATTTCGAAGAGGTTATTGCTGCTTTGCCTGGTGATAAGCGTGATCAGATCGTTGAAAGTTTGCAATATCTGGTTCATGCATTAAAAGGCTCCCGGTGTTGTTAATAACTGGCTCACGGGTAACCACAGGGACTTAAAGGAGAAGATGTCATGTTCAAGTATTTTGCTGATTTGGTAGTTTTCGACTGGCTGGGTCTGCCCCCCGGCGATCCTTTTACTACCGCTCTCAACTTCTTCATGTATGGTGTGCCGAAAATACTGGTGCTGATGACTGTGGCGATCTTCGCCGTTTCCATTATCCGCTCCTACTTTCCGCCGGAAAAAACGAAGAAGTATTTAAGTAATCGGCGGACCTTTGTCGGGAACATCCTGGCTGCTTTAATCGGGATACTAACCCCCTTCTGTTCGTGTTCCGCCGTTCCACTATTCATCGGTTTTATCGAAGCGGGCGTTCCCTTAGGTGTGACATTTTCGTTTTTAGTATCGTCGCCCATGGTGAACGAGGTTGGCTTGATTATGCTGCTTGGCATGTTCGGCTGGAAGGTCGCCCTGTTATATGTGACCAGCGGCGTCGTTATCGCTATTATCAGTGGTTATGTTATCGGTAAATTTAATCTTGAACATCTGGTCGAAGACTACGTGTACCAAATAAAAAGCGAGGACGTGGAAATATACGAACCAACCTTTGCCGAGAGGTGCCGGGAGGCAAAGAGATTTACTATTAACCTTGTGAGAAAGATTGCGCTATACGTTGCTGTGGCGATGGCCGTCGGAGGGTTTATTCACGGTTATGTACCGAGCGATTTCCTAGTAACCTATGCGGGCCGGGGCAACTCGCTAGCGGTACCGTTAGTAGTATTGATCGGCGTGCCGATGTATAACAGCGTCGCGGGTATGGTCCCGATCGTTTACGCATTAATAGAAAAGGGATTGCCGCTTGGAACCTCACTTGCGTTCTTGATGGCCGTAGCGGCACTTAGTTTACCGGAAATGATTATTCTCAAAAGGGTACTTAAGGTAAAACTGATCGCTATATATGTTAGTATTCTTACCGTAGCGATCATACTCACAGGTTATCTCTTTAACGCGATAGTTTAAAAAATTTAGGAGGGAAAAAGATGAAGATCGAGGTTTTTGAATCGAGCTGTTGTAAATCCAGCAATGTCTATGATTTGGTTGAACGGGCAGTGAATGAAAGCGGTGTCAATGCAGAAGTGACAAAGGCTAGTGACACGATGGAGGCCATAAAACGGGGCATCATGCGCACGCCGGCCCTCGTTATCGATGGCAAAGCAGTATGCGCTGGCCGTGCACCGAAATACGAAGAAGTAGTCGACTGGTTATCGGGAGGTAAGTCATGAACAATGATATACCGGATTTATTTTTCTGGCGTTCCAATTAGAATTGCATTAACTTAACGGTGGTGAGTAAAGTTGGTTAGCACAAACGAGATTTGGGAAGATTTTAAAGAACCGTTAAAACGGTTTATTGCCGGCCGTGTACAAGACGAGTATGATGCGGAGGATATTTTACAGGAAATTTTCTTTAAGATTTATAACCATATCGGCTGTCTCAAAGAAGAAAGTAAATTAAGGGCGTGGGTATTTCAAATTGCCCGCAATGCTGTCATAGACTATTACCGCTTGCAAAAAACCAAAACACAACTACCCATAGTATCTGAAAATATCATAGATGAGCCTGCAGCAATTATAAATACAAATCAGGATATTATCCCGTGCCTTCAATCTATGATTAATTATTTGCCTGAAAAATACAGGCAAGCTATCCTCTTGTCTGAATTTGAAGGCTTAACCCAGAAGGAAATGGCTGAAAAGCTTGGTCTTTCACTGTCCGGAGTCAAATCAAGGATTCAAAGAGCCAGGAAAGAGTTAAAAGGAATTCTTCTGGAGTGCTGTCAATTTGAGTTTGACCGTTTGGGAAACATCCTTGACTACCGGCATAAAAGAAACGACTGTCCTCACTGTACAGCAGTTTAGATTAATCTTGCATCCTTTTTTCAAAACCCCCGTCTTTTTATATGAAGGTATAAAGATTTTAAAAAACAGGAGGTATGTAAATGAAAACACTTAAAATTGAATGGAAGCACCTTGATGTGGAAGGTGAAACCTGCAACCGTTGTTATGATACGGGTGAAAATCTTAATCAGGAAGTAAAAAGATTAAACAGAGCCCTACAACCACAGGGGATTGAGGTAGAATGGTTCGAGACCAAACTTGATGATACCCAAATTCCTCAATCAAATACTATCCTCTTTAATGGAGTTCCCATTGAAGATATTCTGAATATCGAGGTATCACAGAACTACTGTGATTCCTGTACAACTTTACTGGGAAATGAAACCTACTGTCGAACGATAAGGTATGAAGGCGACGAGTATGAAGATATCCCTGCAAAGGCCATCCGTCAGGCGGCATACAAGGTATTAGGTATAGAAGAAAAAACAAAAGCACCAGTAGAAAATTCTGGCTGCGGTTGCGATAGCAGCAGTTGCTGCTAACACCAATTTAAAACTGCTATAAAGATTAATCGGGCGGGTTAAGAAACCCGCCCACTTCTTTTTATCCAGCCGTTAGCTTGCTCCCTGCAATTCATGGTTAAAATATTTCCGCTTGAAGCCCAGAGCAACATTGACCAGGCCAATCATCACCGGCACCTCAATTAGGGGGCCGATAACTGCGGCAAAAGCCTGTCCGGAGTCAATACCGAATACCGCCACGGCGACCGCGATAGCCAGTTCGAAGTTGTTGCTGGCGGCGGTGAAAGCGAGTGTCGTACTCTGGCCGTAATTGACCCCGAATGATTTACTGAGGAAAAAGGACAGGAAGAACATGATTACAAAGTAAATGAGCAGCGGTATGGCGATTCTAACCACGTCCGCCGGCAGGGTGATGATATAGTTGCCTTTCAAAGAGAACATAACGACGATCGTAAATAACAGGGCGATTAGTGCGAGAGGGCTGATCTTGGGAATAAATTTTTGCTCATACCATTCTTTGCCCTTGGCCGGCATCAGGGAAAACCTGGTGATAATTCCGGCAATAAATGGAATACCCAGATAAATCGCCACGCTTTTAGCCACTTCCGACATGGAAATATGGATGGCCATCGACTTGATGCCCAGCCACTGGGGCAAAAAGGTAACAAAAAAGTACGCGTAAACCGAAAAGAGAAGCACCTGGAAAATCGAGTTCAAGGCCACCAGCGCCGCCGCGTATTCCGAATCTCCTTTGGCCAGGGAATTCCAGACAATGACCATGGCGATGCAGCGGGCCAGGCCGATGATAATTATGCCCACCATATATTCGGGGTAATTCTGCAAAAAGATGACAGCCAGGAAGAACATCAAGATGGGTCCGATGATCCAGTTCTGAACCAGAGAGAGTGCCAGGACCTTACCGTTTCTAAATACCCTGCCAATTTCCTCGTACTTAACCTTGGCCAGCGGCGGATACATCATCACGATCAGGCCGATAGCGATAGGGATTGAGGTGGTCCCAACCTGGAATTTTTTTAAAAGGGTTGCCACTTCTGGAACAACATAGCCCAGCCCTACCCCAAAAAACATAGCCAGAAAGATCCACGCGGTCAAATAGCGGTCAAGTAGGGACAATTTTGCCGAGGCTTTTTCAGACATACTTCTAGTTACCTCCCACTTCTTCTTTATAACTTTGTTCTTCATGAATCTCCGTTTCGCAAACCTCGGGCTTGTAACCCAGTTCGATACAGAGATTAGGGTTTTGCCTGAGCAGCGAAGGTTTCGTTGTGGAACAGGAAAAACAAGAAAGCTCTTCAAGGAAATGATTCATTTGATTCAAACATTCCTTCAAGCCCTCTTTATCCAAGGTGTAAAATACATTTTTCCCCTCCTTCTGACTGTTAATAAGCTTTGCCTGTTTTAAGATTTTCAAATGGTGCGCAATGGCCGGCTGAGACAGGCCGATAACCTGGATAATCTCACAGGCCCCCATTTCCTGACAGGCCAACAGTTTTAATATATTTTGCCTGTGCGAGTCTGCCAGCGCCTTTAAGCTGTTTATCATGGCATAATCCCTTCTTCAAATATTAAATTTTTAAGCATATTGTATATCCTTACCATTCCATAAATATTTACCTTGGAAAACGTAAAATGAAAATTTGGACGAAGATAAGATATTACATACCTTTTTCATTTTACCCAATCCCACTCCTGCTTTACTTGCATACATATTTAAATGCTTAAATATATAATAACTATTGTTTTTTTTTGAGTCAATCTTTTTATTGACACTTATTTATACATAGCCCTATAATGTATTTGTGGTCAATGCATATTATGTCTATATGTAAGCGGGAGGAGGTTTTTGTAATAAAATACGAATCACAAGAATACTGGGCTGGCTTGATTAAAATGAGTCTTTCCCGTTTTTTTATTCTCCATGTGCTATACGGGCAGCCTCTGCATGGCTATGAAATCACCAAACAGGTAGCCGAACTCACCAATGGCTGCTGCGCTCCCACGGAAGGCAGTCTTTACCCGGTATTAAAGGAATTCACGGACGCCGGGCTGGTAAGTTTACTTGCCCAGGTTGTCTCCGGTCGTGAACGCAAGGTATATACACTGACCCCAAAGGGAGAGGAGGCCTGGCAGGTGGCTTCCCGGGCCTGGGGCGAAGTGGCTGATTATATCTTGAAAGCCATAAAAAATAATATCGCTTGAATAAGTTTTAGAAACATCATTACATAATAAGGAGAGCTTGAGGATAAATGAATGTTGTCGAGGAAAAAAATGATCTTGCGTCGGAAAACCCCATAAAGCCAGCGCATAATTATGCGTTGCCTCTTAGAACATTGTTTTACGGTTTAATATTGTGTTTAGTCTACAGCCAATTAGATCCGTTTGCCAATTGGTTTACTTGTGAATTACTTGGCTTTGCCAACGGCAGCCACCTGGGAGGCGCCATTGCTTTCTTTATAGCTGATGCCCCCAAGGTGTTGATACTTCTGATCCTCATCACGTTTATAGTTGGAATTATACGTTCATTTCTCTCACCTGAGCGCATACGAACGATATTGTCCGGTCGAGGGGAGGTTGTTGGGAGCATTCTCGCTGCGCTCGTGGGCATCCCAACTCCGTTTTGTTCTTGCTCTGCAATTCCCCTATTTCTAGGTTTTCTACAATCAGGTATACCAATCGGCGTCGCGATGGCCTTCCTAATCTCCTGTCCTGTGGTCAATGAGGTAGCGCTTGCCCTTCTCTTTGGCCTGTATGGTTGGAAGATCGCCGTTCTTTATGGTTTGCTGGGAATGACGAAAGCAGTAATAGGAGGGTTAGTTATTGCTCGAATACACCCCGAACGCTTCCTGGAGCCCTGGGTGAAGGATCTCCTGGCCGAAGAGTCAAAACACGAATTGGAAGAAGGCAATAATGAGATATTGCCCATAACATGGGGAGACAGGATCGCTGATGGCTATAAGGCTGTGCGCGAGATACTTGCCGGTGTTTGGCATTATCTAGTTGGCGGTATCGCGCTTGGAGCGGCCATCTATGGCTATATGCCCGTCGATTTCGTAAGTGAATACATGGGCAAAGGAGCGTGGTGGAATGTACCTATCGCAGTGCTGCTAGGGGTACCGCTTTATGCCAGCGCCGTCGGCGTGATTCCCATTATTCAGGCATTTATCATTAAAGGCGCTGCGCTTGGGACTACACTCGCTTTCATGATGTCCGTTATCGGCATCTCCATTCCGGAGTTGGTGATGCTCCGGAAAGTTATCAAATTACCGCTCATATGGATCTTTGTTGGTATTGTGGCACTGGGAAGCGTAGTCGTCGGTTATGTGTTTAACGCATTAATCTAGTTCGCTTCACGACCCGGTTCCTTTTAAAAAACAGGTTGAGGAGGAATGTAGTATGTTAGTAAAAGTATACATGTCATGTTGTGGTGGAGACAAGGTTCTCGACACAATTCATGAAGCCGTTCGATTGTCCGGGATTGACGCACAGGTTGAAGCTGTGAAGGATTTTGCTGAGATAGCAAGAGCCGGGATTATCTCGACTCCAGCTATAAAAATAAATAACCGAGTAGTGGCAAGCGGAAGAGTGCCAAAAGTACAGGATCTGGTCACCTTACTGACTAAAGCAGCCGCCCAAGATGCCTGAAAAACACAGGCAAGCTATACTATTGCCTGAATTTGAAGGCTTAACACAAAAGGAACTGGCCGAAAAACTCGGCCTTTCACTGTCCGGAGCCAAATTAAGAATTCAAAGAGCCAGGAAAGAGTTAAAAGGAATTCTTCTGGACTGCTGTCAATTTGAGTTTGACCGGTTGGGAAATATACTTGACTACCGGCATAAAAGAAACAACTGTCCTCACTGTACAGCAGTTTAGTTTAATTTTGCATCCTTTTTACCGGAATCCCGTCTATTAATACGAGAGGTTCAAAAAGGTCTACACAAGGAGGAATAGCGATGAATAATAAAAAGGAACCTGTAAACATTCAGATTACCTACTGCGTTGAATGAGGTTATTTTGATTTGGCCACCAGTATGGCGGCCGTAATCAAAAGCAATCTCGGTTTGACGGCCCAGTTAATTGAAGGGCATAACGGCATCTTTCAGGTAACCGCCAACGGGCAGAACCTTTTTGACAACCGCGGAGAATGCGGCCGGCTTCCCACTCCCGTGGATATTTTAAAAAGCATACAAGCCTATCAGAGTTCTAATCTATCTGGTGGTTCACTCGCAAACAATAAACTAATGCCCCCGTCTATAAAAGCTGACAGGGCTGGCGAGGGTTGCTGTTGCCCCGATACCACCCAGTCAGTTGCGACTACGGCAGGCAGCTGTTGCTGTTCTCCTCCGGCTAAATCCCAGATGACCGCCGGTCAATCGTCCTGCTGCGCTCCCCATGAAACGGACTCATCGACAACCAGTACTGAAAAAAGACGCCTGGACATCGAGTTCATGTTTTTGGACCTGAACGTCTGCGTTCCTTGCCGGGGAACACAGTCCAGCCTTGAAGAAGCCGTCTCGGAGGTCTCCCATGTCCTGGAAGCAACCGGCATTGAGGTGAATGTGCGAAAAATCCACGTGCAGACTGAGGAACAAGCCCTGGAGCTGGGGTTTGTCAGTTCCCCCACCATCCGCATTAACGGTCGGGATATCCAGTTGGAGGTAAAGGAAAGCCTGTGTGAGTCCTGTGGTGATCTCTGCGGTGATGATGTAGATTGCCGCGTCTGGGTTTACCGGGGAAAGGAATACTCTGTTCCCCCCAAAGGGCTGATTATCGAGGCGATTCTGCGGGAAGTATACAGAGAGCCGGATGAAGGCGCTGTAACTATAACCCGTCCGGCAGAAATACCAGACAATCTAAAAAGGTTTTTTACCGCCAGGCAAAAGAAAGAAGGCAACTTAGAGTAACAAACAAAGCGGCTGACTTAAAGCCGCTTTTTTAAATACTTTTATGAAATCTCGTTAAAAAGCCAACCCCAAAGACCATAGTCAGCGGCTTTTTTTACGTGGTGCCTTACCTGGTTGACCCCCTTGCCTGACGGGGCTGCTTTTAATAGAAGGCTTTTGTCCGGTGACACCCCCAGCAGGACTGCCATCCTGCCGGGGACCCTTTTTCAAACAGATATATTTATAATTTACAAATACAATAGCCGCATATACAGGAACACCCAAGGCAATCTTATAGTGTCCCGGTATCCAGGGCAGTGAAATTATTATAATGCCTAATAAGGTTACGCCCAGGGAGAGCCAGCGCCATTTTACTAATTCAGTCATATCGCTATCTTCATCCTTATTCTTTGGTAACAAAACGAAAAAGGCAATTCATGGTAACTTTAGATCAACGTAAAGCATATTCTATCTTATAAAAGTAGAACTTTGTGCGGAGGCGGAGCTAATGTCCAGTACAGCGTCGACAGGATCTTCAGGGTCAATCATATTATTCTTTCTATTGGTCTTTTTCATAATGATTGTTTTTCAATAGCTAAAGGGGGTAAGGAAATGGCCGTTAATTTGAGTGATTTTATTAAACTAATTTTTCTTTTTATGCTTATGTTTATAATCTTTCTGATAACTTAAGCCCCTTGCGCTTTACCTGTGTGTAATCACTTTTTTTTCAGCCACCCCAGGCTTAGAGGGAAGATTTTAGGCAATTCGAGCTCTGCTTCGACATAGTAAAGCAGTTTATTACAGCTTCTACAGAAGTACATCTCCTTTTTTTCACCAGGAAATGTCTCAAGAGTTTCTCCACATGTGCATTTGGTCTCTTTCTTGGCAACTTCCTTATCCTTTTTAGCTTTTAATCTATCCAGAAAAGATAGCACTGTCTACACCTCAACAAAATTAATATAGTAAACTGTTTTCTGTTAAATATTATATCACACTAATTATTAACATAAGCATCGTTCCATGAATTACCGTTTTTGTATTTTGATATATTATCAGTTAAACTAATAAAAACTTCAAAAGTTTTTTTAAATGTATCTTTATAAATAATACCAAATTTTATACTCTAATATTTGACTACTACAAATAATTAATTTATAATGCACTTATACAATTAAAAGGAGATGTGATTATGGCTTTTGAAGTTTACAAACCTCGCTTCGAGAAAGAAGCGACTGTAGCAATTTCAAAAAATCATCTTACCCTAAATAAAAAGCTTATGGATAAATTTGATACACAATATGTTGAACTGGCTTTCGATTCTGACACAAAAACTATTAGAATTAAAGCATCCAACAATGAAAACGGTTTAATCCTCAATAATAACAAGATAGGTGCCAGGGGCTTTTTTAAGCATTTTAACATTCAACAAAAAGGTAAATATAATGCGGTTTATAATGAGAATGAAAAGGTTATTATAGTTAGGTTCTAATACTGAAAAGACTTCATTGTATTATTAAAGCAGGGTCGCTGACCCTGCTTTTTAGGATCAGAATTACATTCGTTAATCAATTAGTGTATATTGCATCCAGATATGAAACTGCGCTGAAGAATCTCAAGGAGTTGAACCAATTCGGCGCTTTTTTCACTAAACATAGCCTGTTCCGCTACGGTGCTTGACAGTTTGTCCATTCCCTGCCCAACATCCCTCACCAGCAGTGCTTTGGGTCTAAACCTTCCCATTTTATCCATACCGGCGGCTATTCCTTCTTCGATCAAAGCCCAGTCGGTCATTAAAACCAGGTTGCTCCTTTTGGTAATCACCGGTAGGTATTCCCACATATCAAGGGTAAAACCGATAGATATCACATCTTCTCCGTCCCATCCTATCTGCAGCGCGACCATATACCCGTCACTTTCACCTGATTTTAATTCCCACTTAAACCAGTAATTAATTTCTTCTCCTTCGTGAAACCTGTTAAAAAGCACTGATAAGTCTTGATCCAGAGCCGGTACCACCAGAACTACAGCCTGTTCCGTCTCCCCAATGAACTCGGGGAAGGCCATCTCTTTGTACATACCTTATTACCCCCTGATTTAAAATAGCGGTACCAAATGGCTCGTCGTGGCTTTCTTATAAGGCCTTTTTCAGATTGGACAATACCGGTTCGACAAATTTGGCCATGACCATGTATCCGGTTTTACTGGGATGAGCTTCATCTAAAAAAAACCCTGGATGTGTTGTCCCTGTCGCCTTATCCAGCAGTGGCGTGTAAAAATCCAAAACCGGCAGTAACTGTTCATCCGCGAACTCTTTCATCCAATTTCTAAACGAATCCAATTCACAGCTCGCAATTCCCACGTCATCAGGCACATAGGTGCCCAGGTTGACGGGAGCGGGCAAACCTATCAAGGGACAAATACCGTTTTCATAAGCTTCCTCAACTAAATCCGTCACACTTTCCCCGACCTCGTCCAGGCTATAACCTATAAAAGCGTCATTAGCGCCGCCCATGATGATTACATAGGCCGGGTTCAAAGACACCACGTCACTGTTGAACCTAAGCCACATCCCGTGGGTGGTGTCGCCGTTGACTCCTTTATTGACCATTTTAATGCCGAGCGCCCTGCCGCAAAGTTCAACCCAGGACGCTGCCGGGCCGTAAGGAAAGCCGTAAGTGATGCTGTCCCCCAGGCAGACTACTTTATTTCTCGCGGTAAACTTATTAAATGCGCTGAATCCCATGTCATCAAAAAGCACAAAAGCGACCTCATCCAAGCTCGAACCTCTGGCGAGGTGGCGTCGCGCCTCACTTACCATCACGCTGGCGGACCGGTCAAAATCAAGCCCGCCGACACCTGTACCTAGAGCTGGAAAGGCAATACTTTTTAACCCGAGTTCCTCTGCCCGCAACAGGGCGTTTCTGGTAGCAACCCGCACCTTGGCCGCATCTGTGATAAGATCCTGGCCCATGGCGGCAGCGTGGATGACATGCCGTGCCGGAAGCGCGCCCGCCGCTGTAACCACCGCCTCGCCTACAGGCACGGGCCCTTTGGCCACGGCTTCTTCCTCAATAGAGGCGCCGCCTTTATGCTTAATAGCTCCGGCCACACCGGCTCCCATCGTCAAGTGATTATTGGCCGCGTTAACAATGGCTTCATACGATAAATCCGTGATATCACCTTTTATTGTTCTAATCATATTTATTCCCCCGTCAGCGTAAGAAAGGAAAATCGCACTTCATAAAAACAGATGATGTTGCAGTTTTATATTCGCCCTGTGGCTAGGTTTTCCTTCAGATCAAATATTTTTAATACCTTTCTTTAAATGCCTTTTTGCGTAGAGGATGACAAAATAAAGTACCAGCAGACCAAGTCCCACCAGCGGAAGTTTTGAGTTCAGGTAGGAAGCGATAAGCTGATAGTTATGGCCGAAGAACATTCCTACCATCATGTAAAGAAAACCCCAACTAAGGGCGAAAATAGAGTTGTAAAAAAGAAAAAAACCTGCTCCTATACGGCTCACACCAGCCATGTACGGGGTTAAATTACTCAGACCGGGTAGAAAACGCCCGAAAACAATAAAAGCCGGCGCCGAATGGTCCAGCCAGGTCTGAGCTTTCGTTAACTGCTCTGGGGAAACATGCAACAATTTGCCGCACCGTATAAAAAAAGGCTGGCCCAGGTATCTGCCTATAATATACGCGGTTAAAGATCCGGCAGTATAACCTGCCAGAGTTGTCAACAGCACAGCTGAAAAGTTGAGCCTGCCCTGCTCAACCAGGATGCCTGTGATCACAACCATTATCCCTCCGGGGAACGGAAGGCCCATCGCTTCTATAAAAACTCCCACCAATAGCCCGCTAAGGCCAAGTTTTGACAGATAATCCAGTATCAAATCAAACAAAAAAACCCCACCTCCCGGCCATCTTCATATAGAATGCCCTGAGGTGGAATTTATAGTCCCTGTAAGCATATGGGATGTAAGGTGAAAGCCGTGTCAGGGGCCGTGTCGCCAGGCGTGTCAGGGGGACGGGGTTGTTGACACCCCCCCCGTCCCCCTGACACGCCTGGCGACAGTTCTCCCTCTTCCTGCCTAACAATATTTACCAGGCAAGGCAAGAACCGTCCCCGTTTGCTAGTTTTAAAGTACTTTGGCTTTGCCTCTGTAGATCAAGCCTCTGAGGCCGTCGACGGTGACGGTGTCGCCATCGATAAGAATATCGGTTGCCGCTTCAGCGCCCACAACAACGGGGATGTCGAATTCAAGACATACGATCGCGGCGTGAGAAGTAAGTCCGCCTGCTTCGGTGATAACAGCCCCTGCTTTGGCCATGGCAGGGATATATTCGCTGTACGTTTCCGGCGCGACCAGGATATCGCCCTGTCCAACCTTTTCCAGCGCTTCACGGCTGGTAAGCGCGATCCTTACGGTTCCGGTAACCGCACGGTTGCCGATCCCGGTTCCCCGGGCCAGGATATCGCTCACTGTATGTACCCGGATCAGGTTGGTTGAGCCTTTAATGCCGACTGGTATCCCGGCGGTGAAGACAACCAGGTCGCCGCCTTTAATCAGCCCAGAGTTTAAAGAAGCCTCAATGGCCGCAGCCATCATCTCGTCGGTGCTTTTACTCCCCCTGGCCAGGATTGGCTGGACTCCCCAGTTCAGCGCCAGCTTGCGCATAACCCCCTGATGCGGCGTTACCGCGATAATGGGCGCCTGTGGCCGGTATTTGGAAACCATTTTAGCCGTGTGGCCAGACTCGGTGGAACTGATAATAGCCGCCGCCCCGAGCGCGTGGGCAATGGCGCAGGTGGCCAGTCCGATAGCGTTGGTCACAGTCTGCCGGGTTGCGACAGAACCCACCCTGCTCAGCAACTTGTCGTAGTGCAAAGCCGCTTCAGCCCGCTCGGCTATACGCGCCATTGTTTCCACGGACTCCAGCGGGTGTTTCCCCGCGGCGGTTTCCCCGGAAAGCATCAGCGCGTCTGAGCCATCAAAGATGGCGTTGGCTACATCACTTGCTTCAGCCCTGGTAGGCCTGGAGTTGTTGATCATAGATTCAAGCATCTGGGTGGCTGTAACCACTGGCTTGCCGACCAAATTGCATTTCTCAATAATCACTTTTTGCACCAGCGGCACTTCTTCCACAGGGATATCCACCCCCAGGTCTCCTCTGGCCACCATGATCCCGTCTGAAACTTTGATAATATCATCCAGGTTGTCTACAGCCTTCCTGCTTTCTATCTTGGCAATGATGTCAAGGCTGCCCCCGGCTTTTTCAATTATTTCCCGGATAGACAGGACATCGGCAGACTTCCTGATAAAAGAGGCCGCTATGTAATCCAGTTTTTGCTCCACACCAAACCTTATGTCCTGGATATCCTTGTCCGTTACAGCAGGCAGGCTATCCGCCGCGCCCGGCACATTGACGCCTTTCTGGCTGGACAACTCACCGCCGTTTACTACCAGACATTTAATTTCCTTATCGCCTGTTGATAAAACTTTCAGAGCAATCAATCCGTCCGCAACCATAATAGTATCGCCTTCCCTCACATCCCGGGGAAGGTCGGGGTAGTTAACAGGTATGAGTTCCCTGTCGCCCTTGATGTTCTCAGTGGTGAGCGTGACCAGAGCGCCCTCCTCAAGCAGAACTGGTTCTTCCTTGAAATAACCCAGGCGGATCTCAGGCCCTTTGGTATCGAGCATGATGGCCACGTTTTTGCCAACTGCCGCAGCGGCCCTGCGTATGGCTGCAATACGGCGCTCGTGTTCCTCATGTGTCCCGTGCGAAAAATTAAGACGGGCGACATTCATCCCTGCCAGAAGAAGTTTCTTCAGCATGTCAATGCTGTCACTGGCGGGACCGATAGTACAGACAATTTTTGTTTTACGCACTTGCTTACCTCCCGCAAAACGATGCTGCCCCGGCAGACATAATGTTTTGGCTTTATAATCCTGCTTATATGGACAGGGTAACTGCCAGATTGTACATTTCCATATCAATGGATTTAGTCTGGCTTAAGGCCTCATCGATATCCAGGGCGATGATCTCCCCTGCCTTAATGCCTACTATTTCTTTTTTTGCCCCGGCCATAAGCAGTTCCACTGCTCTGGCGCCCATGCGGCTGGCCAGGATTAAATCAGCGGCGGACGGCATGCCGCCCCGCTGCAGGTGCCCTAAAATTGTAACCTTTGTGTCAAAACCTGTACGTTCCTTGATGATGCGGCCTACTTCTATGCCGCTGGCCACCCCTTCGGCAACCACTATGATACTGTGGAGTTTGCCACGCCGGTAGCCCCGCATGAGCCGCTCACATATTTCGTCGTAGTTATAGGGGCACTCCGGCACCAGGATTGACTCGGCGCCCCCGGCCAGACCAGCGGCAAGAGCGATAAAGCCGTAATGCCGGCCCATTACCTCGATGATAAAAGTACGCTCGTGAGAGGTGGCGGTATCTCTTATTTTACTGATAGCCTCCACGGCGGTATTAACAGCAGTGTCAAACCCGATGCTCTGATCGGTGCCCGCAATATCATTGTCAATTGTGCCGGGCACCCCTATTACAGGCAGGCCGTACTCCCCGTGGAATACCCTGGCGCCGCGAAAAGACCCGTCCCCCCCGATCACCACCAGGCCCTGAATGCCAAAGCGCTTCACGTTTTCATTTGCTTTGGCCCGGCCTGCAGGAGTCTTAAACTGTTCCGAACGGGCGGTATGAAGAATCGTGCCTCCCCTGTGAATGATATCCGCAACAGAACCGAGGTTCATCGGATACATATCGGCTTCTATAAAACCATTGAATCCCCGTTTTATTCCTATAACCTCAAGTCCATGATAGATGGCCTTGCGCACCACAGCCCTGATACACGCGTTCATTCCGGGTGCATCCCCGCCGCTGGTTAATAAAGCAATTCTCTGCAAAAGCTCTTACCTCCTGTCAGCCAGCGATAGCCGCTGTTATATATATTGCCTTCTGCAGCGCCAGTTTATTACACGTAAGAGGGTCAGGCACTTAACTTATCATACTGGCTGCTTGCTTTAAATGTAATAAGTTACTGCCTGACCCCTTTTTTTTTATAAACAGCTCACTGTAGTTAATCCGCCAAATTTCCAATAGAGCGGTATTTTTCGTATCTCTGGGCAAGCAGGATCTCCGGCGCGAGATCTAAAAGCTCATCCATAGTTTCGGCTATAGATCTGCCTAAAAGTTCGGCGGCGGTACCCGGGTCGCGCTGAGCGCCCCCCATGGGCTCGGGCACGATTTTGTCGGCGACACCAAGTTTCTGTATATCGCGGGCAATAATCCTGATGGTCTCAGCCGCCTCACGGTTGCGGGTAGAATCCTTCCATAAAATACTGGCGTAGCCTTCCGGTGTTATCACAGAGTAGATGGAGTGCTCCTGCATTAAAATCCGGTCCCCCACCCCGATCCCCAGGGCGCCGCCGCTAAAACCTTCGCCAATCACTACCGCGATAATGGGCACCTTGAGGGTGGACATAACTAAAATACTTCTGGCAATGGCCTCAAACTGACCCCTCTCCTCAGCGCCAATGCCGGGATAAGCCCCGGGTGTATCAATAAAACAGATAACCGGGCGGTTGAATTTTTCAGCCTGCTTCATCAGGCGCATAGCCTTGCGGTAGCCCTCCGGGTGAGCCATGCCAAAATTCCTGGCCAGGTTTTCCTTGGTATCTTTTCCTTTAAGCTGGCCAATCACAGTCACAGCGCGCCCGTTAAAGCGGCCGATCCCGCCTATTACCGCCGGGTCGTCTCCAAAGCAGCGGTCCCCACGCATTTCAATGAAGTCCTGAAAAAGGTAGTTTATATAGTCAGAGGTGTTGGGGCGCTCCGGGTGGCGCGCTATCAGCACTTGCTGCCACGCGGTAAGATTGTTGTATATTAATTCCCTGACTTCTACAGCCCTTTTTTCTAAAATGGATATTTCATTAGAAAGATCAATACCCTTTTCTTTAGAAAAAATGCGTAATTCACTTATTTTATTTTCCAGCTCCTGGATCGGTTTTTCAAATTCCAAAATGGCCGCCATGCCTATTACTCCCCCTGCAGATGTAATTTCAAAAGTTTAGCCAGGGTTTCTTTCATTTGGGGCCGGGGTACAATCTTGTCTACAAAACCGTGTTGTTCAAAAAACTCAGCCCGCTGGAAACCTTCCGGCAGTTTTTGACGTATGGTCTGCTCGATCACCCTTGGACCGGTAAAGCCGATCATGGCCTCCGGTTCCGCCAGAATAACATCGCCAAGCGCGGCGAAACTGGCGCTGACACCGCCGGTGGTGGGGTCTGTAAGCACTGATATGTACAGTTGGCCCGCCTCACTTAGCCTGGCCAGAGCTTCAACCGTTTTTGCCAGCTGCATTAAAGACAAAATCCCTTCCTGCATGCGGGCGCCGCCTGAAGCGGCAAAGATAATCAGGGGCTTTCTTTTAGCGGCGGCGGCCTCTATGGCCCTGGTGATTTTCTCACCCACCACGGTGCCCATACTGCCCATCATAAAGTTGGTGTCCATGATCGCTGTGACCACTGGCACCCCTTCAATGGTTCCCTCACCGGCCACCACGGCTTCATTCAGCCCGCTCTTTTTACGCGCTTCACTTATTTTTCTTTCATAATCAGCCAGTTTGAAAGGGTTGACCGGGAGTATATTGGCGTCCATCTCCCGAAAGCTACCCTCATCTAAAATCATTTTAATACGCTCGGCCACTGTCAGCCGGAAGTGAAAACCACACTTATGACAAACCTTATAATTTTTAATAAGGTCTTTGTTCAATAGAACTTCGCTGCAGCGTGAACACTTACTCCAAATACCCTCGGGGATATCACGGTTTTCAGCGTCAGGCTGAACTGTAATTTGCTTTTGTTTGCGGAAAGCTTCCAAAACCAAAATAAACACCCCTTAGCCCTTACTCTTAGTTTTGTATGATTTTAATAACCATCTTAGAGTATTAATCACAGTTGAGCAGTCGAATGAATATCATTGAAGGGTGGAATGCGGATTTATATGGAATTTATTATCTCCATGGCCTCGTCAACCTCTGATTCGCACACCAGAATCTCTACCGAACAGACATTATTAGCTTGCGGCAGGCCGATCGTCCTTAACTTTACCAGAAAGCCCTCAGTGGTTAGAATCTTTTTGAGCTTATCTGCATCTTTCACACTTGGCGCAATATAAACCACCGTCCACACATTGAAGCCTCCTCAAAAAGGGATTGACGGCACGCCTATGTCTTTCTACCAGCGCGGCCAGTATTCCTCTTTTTAGATGAAAATAAGTATACCCAGAGCTTTCGCTCTGGATACTAGAGCCTTCAATGTTAAATCCCTGGCACTCCTATATCAATCTTCTGTCCGGATCCCGCCGTGTTTGGTTAAAAGCTCCACTTTCCCCCTGATCTTGATGGCGGATGTATGCTCAGTAAACTGGGCAATCATTATCTCTCCCTTATCCAGTTTTTCTGAATGGTGAAACCTCGTGTCCTTGCCACGGGTCAACCCGATAATAGTAACACCGTTTTCCATCGCTTTTATTACAACGTACTCTCCTGTGATTTCCCACATTTCAGGCAAAAATATCACCTCTTAGATTTCCCATTTTTAATTGATATATTTTAACACAAAGGCCACTGTTTGGCAAGGATTGGATATTGACGTTTAAAGTTCAAGGATACTGAAAAAGTTTACTCTTTTTTTAGTTTGCTTTCTGGCCTGGCCGGCAACAGGCGCGCTATTAGCAACCGGCCCATTATTTGATCTGACCACAGCCGCCCTGGAGTTGATAGTATTTTTCCTTCTTACCTTCACCCTCGCCCGCCCCAGGAGATCTTCCAACCTCGCCGCAACCGGCCCTGACAGGTCTACCCAGAATTCCTCCCCCGCTTTGATAACCTTTTTTTCACTTGCGAAATGCAAAAATACCGGTGAACCGCCATGAAAACTGCTCAGGATGAGCTGCACCTGGTCCAGCAATGGCGAATCCGCACTTTCAATTTTTAAGTGCAATTCGGCTTCCAGATGGGTTTCCAGAGCTGAGATCTCTTCCCCGATTATTTTTGTTTCCTCACCATTCTCCCTGGACTTGCCTCTGACCACAACCACCTCGTCGACCCCGATAACCAAGTGGTACTGATTGTAAGGACGGGGGTAAACAACCACTTCGACCGACCCGGTAAGGTCCTCTACAGTCAGGATAGCCATGGGGTCTCCCTTGCGGGTGCTGGTTTTTTTAACCCCGGTAATTATACCGCCTAAAACCACCTCACTGTCGTCAGGCAGTTCGGCAAGCTCCACCGCTGTTGCGGTGGACAACATATACAGAGCGTCACGGTACTGGGAAAGTGGGTGCCCGCTAATATAAAGGCCAAGCATTTCCTTTTCCATAGCCAGCAGTTCGGCCACTGGGAATTCTCCTACTTCCGGCAGGGTGACACTGACCGACTCACGGCTGTCACCGAGAAAGTCCAGGAGTGACATCTGCCCGTTCTCCCTTTCGCGCTGGGACTGCTGGGCCAGGCCCAATCCTGAGTCCACGGCCGCCATCAACTGCGCCCGCCGGTAGCCCAGGGAATCAAACGCGCCGCACTTGATCAGGCTCTCCAGCACCCGCCTGTTGACAACCTTCGTATCCAGACGCCTGCAAAAATCAGCATAATCGTTAAAAGGTCCGTCCTGTTCCCTGGCCCTGATGATGGACTCCACCGCCCCCAGGCCAATGTTCTTTACCGCGGCCAGACCGAAGCGGATCTTATTCCCAACCACCGAAAAGCTCTCCCGGCTCTCATTTACATCGGGCGGCAGCACTTCTATTCCCAGCCGCCTGCATTCTTCAATATAGGCGGAAACCTTATCGGCATTATCTCTAATAGATGTGATCAGAGCCGCCATGTACTGCTGCGCATAATTGGCCTTTAGGTAGGCGGTCTGGTAGGAAACCATCGCATAGGCTGCTGAGTGACTTTTATTAAAGCCATAGCCAGCGAAATATTCCATTAAATCGAATATTTGACCTGCTACTTCTATATCAATATCATTACTTTTGGAACCTTCAACAAACTGGGAGCGCAGGCTGGCAATAATCTCCGGCTTTTTCTTGCCCATGGCGCGGCGCAGCAAGTCAGCCTCACCCAGGCTAAAGCCGGCCAGTTCACTGGAGATGCGCATGACCTGTTCCTGATAGAGAATGACGCCGTAAGTATCTCTTAAAATAGGCTCTAATTTTGGGTGAAGGTACTTTGTTTTCTTGATCCCGTGTTTATTCTTGGTAAAGTCTTCCACCATGCCGCTGCCCAGCGGGCCTGGCCGGTATAAGGCCACCAGTGCCACGATATCTTCAAACAATTCCGGCTTAAGATCGCGCAGGATCGAGCGCATACCGCTGCTCTCCAACTGGAATACCCCGGCGGTTTCACCCCGGCCAAGCATTTCATAAGTCGTCCGGTCATCAAACGGTATTTTGTCTATATCCAGATCCACGCCAGTACTTTCACCGATTAACCGCACCGCGTCACTGATCAC
>Ga0265296_1001910_pt1 | contig 22186 bp, 24 predicted proteins | sample MunlanPumphouse1_FD_189073 | JGI IMG/M metagenome (GOLD analysis project Ga0265296, IMG submission 189073) | Groundwater microbial communities from a municipal landfill in Southern Ontario, Canada - Pumphouse #1 | ecosystem: Environmental > Aquatic > Deep subsurface > Groundwater | place... | reverse complement strand
CGTATCTCACCTTTGCCTGCATGCTTGCAGCGGGTATGGACGGTATCAAGAACAAGATCATGCCGCCGGAATCGACCAACACCAACATCTACCACCTCAATGCGAAAGACCGCAAGAGGTTAAAAGTTGAGATGCTCCCGGCGAGCCTTGCAGAAGCGAATGCAGCGCTCCTGAAAGATGAAGTGATCTGCAATACCCTTGGCGAGCATGTGGTGACCAACCTCACCCGCATTGCCGAGATGGAAAGCGATGCCTTCCGGCTCGCGGTTCACCCGTGGGAACTGGACAGGTACCTGGCAACCTACTAAATTTTTTAAAAATTTTTACTGAATATTCGGCGATCTTCGGACTTGTAATCCCGTAACAATCAGCCGATCGTTCTGTACTTGTCGTAAGGCTCACCCGGATGCGCATGCGTAGTGTACACGTGGACGTGTACGCGCCCGGCGCAGTTCCCGCAGAACAGCCCGTGGACCGGTACCGATCGATCGCCGCTGATAGAACAATACGGTGATTATAATGGCGATGGATACAGGCGTTACGTGCTGGCTGATGGTCTCGGCAGTGCTGGTCATGCTGATGACCCCGGGAGTCGGCCTTTTTTATGGCGGACTGGTACGGAAGAAGAATTTTATCTCGATGATTGCGCTCTCCTTTGTGAGTCTTGCGCTCGCAAGCATCCAGTGGATCCTGATCGGGTACTCGCTTGCGTTCGGGCCTGACGTGGGAGGTTTCATCGGGAACCTGGATTATGCGGGTCTCTCGGGCGTGAGTGCGGATGCCGGTGCCGGCACCTACCCCCCGCTCCTCTTCATGATCTTCCAGCTCTTCTTTGCTGCGGTGACCATTACGATCGTCACGTCCGCGGTGGCGGAACGGATCAAACTCTCCTCGTTTATCGTCTTCAGCCTTGTCTGGCTGACGCTCGTGTACTGCCCGATCGCGCACTGGGCCTGGGGAGGCGGCTGGGCACAGCAGATGGGTCTCATCGATTTTGCCGGGGGAACTGTTGTTGAGATCTGTTCGGGTTTTGCCGCCCTGTCGCTTGCGCTCGTCATCGGGAGGCGTGCCGGGTTCGGGGAGCATGCCATTGAACCGCATAATATCCCGATTGCGCTCCTGGGAGCAGCGCTCCTCTGGTTCGGCTGGTTCGGGTTCAATGCGGGCAGTGCCCTTGCGCTCAACAGCAGCGCCGTGATGGCGTTTGTCAACACGAACTCGGCGGCAGCGGCCGGGGCGCTCGCGTGGATGTTTGCGAGCTGGTACCGGGGCAAGCCCAGTTCCCTCGGGATGGTCAGCGGTGCCATTGCCGGGATGGTGGCGATCACGCCGGCCGCCGGTTTTGTCACGCCCCTTGTTGCCGTGCTCATCGGTATTGTGGCCGGGGTACTCTGCTATTACATGATGCTTGTACGGATCTCCTGGAAACTGGATGAGAGTCTCGATGCATGGGCGATCCACGGTATGGGTGGCCTGTGGGGAACGCTTGCCACCGGTATCTTTGCGGCCGCGGCAATCGGGGGATTTGCCGGGTGGATGGAAGGCAACTCCTCCCAGTTCGTTGCAAACACGGTGGCCGCATTTGCTGCGCTCGTGTATACCTTCGTTGCCACGTACATCATCGGGACGGTGATCGATCGCACGATCGGGCTCCGCGTTACGGAAGATGAGGAGTATGTGGGCCTGGACATCTGCCAGCATGGTGAACGGGCATAACGGGGAGAAAATAACATCCCTTTTCTTGTTGCCCATGGTACACTGTGAAAAAAGAGGAGACCTGGTATGGATCCGAAGATTGCCATCTTCCAGCATGTAAAGAACGAGCCGTCAGGATATCTTGAGACGATCTTCCGCGAGCGGGAGATACCGTTTGAATACATCCGGCTGTACGATACCAATGAAGTGCCCCGCATCCTGAATGCCACTCATCTTGTTTTTATGGGTGGCTTCATGAGCGTCAATGATGAAGATACATTTCCCTGGCTGAAAGAGGAGAAGGACCTGATCCGCAGGTCCGAAAAGGCCGGGCAGAAGGTTCTTGGGATCTGTCTGGGGGCGCAGCTGATTGCCTCCGCCCATGGGGCGCGGGTCTACCCGTTCGTGCAGGAGACCGGGTGGCACCCGCTGGACCGGGCAGCCGGTGCGTCCGGTATCTTTTCAAAATTCCCGGAACAGTTTCATGTCTTCCAGCTACATGGGGAGACCTTCGAGATTCCGTACCGGGGCCGGCTGCTGGCGTCCGGGAAGAATGTCAGGAACCAGGCATTCTCGTACCGGAATACCCTCGGCCTCCAGTTCCACCTGGAGATGACCGGTGCGATCATCAAAGAGTGGTCAAAAGATCTCCGGAAACACCCGCAGTCCGTGATCGCCCGGGACACGCCCCGGTACCTTGGGGAGAGCAACCGGCTCTGCCGGATGGTGGCAGAGGATTTCATCAGCACGCGGCTGGGCCGGTAGACCGGCTGGCCACTTGCCGGGCGCCTTTACCGGTTCAAACTTTTTTGGGGTAGGTTTTTTTCCAGAGCGCGCCATGGCGCGAAGCAACAGGTAATGCGGAAGAAAAATGCCGGGGATTCTTTCGTGCTTTCGAATATTTTTGTTCATCAGGTCAACGTTGATTGTGATGGAATGTACGTAATATTTATAAACGTAGGAATGCAACTTCCTTCTGGTAATTGTACTACCCTACAAGCCTGAAAACCGGAATGATGATGATCATCCCGAACCGTGACCCGCTCCCCGGACTTCTCATCCGGCATGGGTAGTCTGGTCAGGACTCATCCCTTCCCGTTTGGGAAATCCTTAAAAACAGAGACAGTAATGAGAGATTGTTTACAGGTGAATTGAATGGCTATTGAAACAGGTGCAACAGCATGGGTCCTCGCCTCAACGGCGCTCGTCATGATCATGACGCCGGCGGTAGGATTGTTCTACGGCGGTCTTGTCCGGAAGAAAAACTTCATCGACATGATCACCCTGTCGTTTGTTGCCTTTGCGCTCGTCAGCATCCAGTGGGTGCTGATTGGGTATTCCCTCGCATTCGGTCCGGATGTCGGCGGGTTCATAGGCAACTTACAGTATCTCGGGCTGAATAACGTGGGCATGGACCCGGGGCCGTACAGTGCGGTGGTACCGGGCCTCCTGTACATGGTATTCCAGCTGGTCTTTGCAACGGTTACCATGGCGATCGTGACCTCAGGGTTTGCAGAGCGGATCAAGTTCAGCTCGTATCTCGTCTTCGCGTTGCTCTGGACCACGATTGTCTATGACCCGCTCGCCCACTGGGTGTGGGGAGGCGGCTGGACGGCACAGTTCGGCGCGATTGACTTTGCCGGCGGCACGGTTGTCCACATCAGTTCCGGGTTTGCGGCCCTTGCCCTTGCACTCGTGATCGGAAAACGTGTCGGGTATGGCAAGTACGCAATGGAGCCGGCCAATGTCCCGTGGTCCATTCTCGGTGCGGCACTCCTCTGGTTTGGCTGGTTCGGGTTCAACTCGGGAAGTGCGGTTGATGCAAACGGCCTGGCAGCATTGGCATTCGTCACCACCAATACGGCTGCAGCGGCCGGTGCGATTGCATGGATGCTCGTCTCGTGGGCTCACGGAGGCAAACCGAGTTCACTGGGATTTGTTTCCGGGGCTGTTGCAGGTCTCGTGGCAATCACCCCGGCAGCCGGGTTCGTGACCCCGATGGCAGCAATCATCATCGGTGCGGTTGGCGGTATACTCTGCTATGGTATCATGCTCTGGAGGCAGGGGAAAGGTATCGATGAGAGCCTCGATGCATGGGCAGTCCACGGGATGGGCGGTCTCTGGGGGGCACTCGCCACCGGTATCTTTGCCGTAGCTGCAATCAATGGCAAATCAGGCCTTATTGAAGGCAATGTCAGCCAGTTCATTGCACAGGTGGTGGGTGCCGGCGCAGCGGTTATCTACGCATTCGTCATAACCTATATCCTTGCAATCATCATCGACAAAACCATGGGGTTGCGTGTCACAGAAGAGGAAGAGTATGTCGGTCTGGACATCTCGCAGCATGGAGAGCGCTGCTAAATCAGGAGGAATGAATCATGAAAATGGTAAAAGCAGTCATCAAACCGGAACGGTTCGAGTTTGTGAAAAAAGCCCTTGAAGAGAAAGGATTCAATGGTATGACCATCACCGAAGTCAAGGGACGCGGGGAGCAGAAAGGGATCTCCCTTGAGTACCGCGGCGGTCTCATGACGGTCGATCTCCTCCCCAAGATCCAGATCGAGATCGTGGTCAGGGCCAGCGATGTCGACTCCCTCATCAGTACAATATCAGAATCCGCCCGGACCGGCAAGATTGGCGATGGCAAGATCTTTGTCATCCCGGTCGAGAAGGCGATCCGGATCCGTACCGGAGAGATCGAGGTATAAACGCGCCAGCACTGACGGGGCTTACGACTCCCCGGCACAATGGATACGTGATCCTCCCGCAGCCGGAAGAACCGGTCCTGCGGGATTTTTTTTATTTTTTTTACTATCACCATAGCCGGAATAATTGAATTCCTGGTAACAATCAATAAAAAATCTTTTTCTCGTTCTTCATGGTATCACTATTCCGGATGTAAACCCATGGTAAACCTGAAAATCCCCAAAGAAACGGCAATCCTTCAGATAAACGGGATCCTTGACGACATAAAAACGATCAAACAGGATCAGAATGGTCTTGATTATTATGATTTGGTCCGGTGGTGTTCAAAAACATGGGCGGTGATTGACGGGATATATGAAGCGGGTGATATACATCCCGAAGAGATCCGGATGATCGGGCTTTCAAACTGTTCCTGTAATTCGCAGGTGGCAGCCCTCATACTGGCAGATGCCTATCATTCCCGGCTGCTGGATTATCGCAATGAAATCCAGGATTCGATGAAGGCGCCGGAATAATAAGACCCCGGCTTGCGACCGTAAGGGCGCCGCCACCCGGCCCAGCACCCGTACCGACATCTCATTTGCATGACCCGGACCGGATGATTCATGAGGACCCCGCAAGGAGCCTTTTTTCATTGCAAAAATTAGAAAGTGAAAGAACGTTATTAGCCAGAGACCATTCTAGAGGAAATGGCGGTTTCGCACAAGGCCGCTGATTTTATATGTGGAAACAATGCCACACGATCACCTATCTCTTTAAGGGGGATTTTTAAAAAATCCCCTGCTTGTCTCTTCGTTTTCTCTGTGTCCGGGTTTCGTCCGCTACGGCCAGGTTTGCCCGGATTTTAATTTACGTCTTCTGGCGCTCTTTGATAGTAAACGCGTCGAGTACCTGGAGCGTGACCCGGGCCCCGAGCGTTGGCTGGATCTCTTCGAGCCAGAGGAAGAATCCCACCTTGGGCGGGGTCGGGCGCTCGTACTTGAAATGCCCGTCCTTCATCTGGATCATCTTGTGATACTCCTTCTTCTGCCGTGAACGCAGGTAGATGATCAGTTCATAGCCCGGCATGTCCGTTGCAATGATCGCCTTCGAGTAATACTTCGGGAACTCTTCTGGTGTGATCACGCGTCCCTTCACGGTCATGCCATAGGTATCGCAGACCGCCTTGATGGCCGGCGGGAAGAGCCCGCCATACAGCACCTTCTTCACCAGCTGGCCGGTCTGGTCCGTGATTGCCGGCCGGATCTGCCCCGGGGTCCGGTTGATCTCGGTGAAGAGCCGGTTTTTTACCTCTTCGTGGTACCGCTTGTAATCGAACGGGTGCTTCAAGGGGATGTCGGTGGCCCTGATGAGCTTGGGATGGTTGTCCGGCAGGTTGTAGATGATCCGCGGGCGGTAGTGCTTGACGATCGATTTGATCTCCTCGCAGGAGCTCGTGTGGATGATCGCGTTGGTCTTGTCTTTTGCCAGGCGCTTGACCACGGTATAATTCGAGAGGTCGATGGAGGAGACGAGGATGAACGGGGTGATCTTCTGCCCGTACAGGTACCCGAGCAGCCGTTTCTTGAACGCGATCTCGACTTCGAACTCTTTTAAGTCGGACGGCGACGTGATCACTTCGCCAAACGCCACATGGTTATCTGAGTCCACGAGCAGGAAGTCGAACTCGGCCAGGTCCTGGCCATTGCCCCGGACCGTGATGTCGCCGTACCGGGAATAGAACACCCCGTTCTGCCCGATCTTCACGTTCTCGCGCCAGTCCGGGGCATCGTCCCCTTTCCGCGCAACGTACTTGATCGTGCCCGAATTTTTGGCAATGTCGAGGAACATCTCGTACACGATCGCCTCGAACCACCGGCCCTCGGCCGTCCGCATCACTTCTAAGTCTTCAGAGAATAATTTCCTGCGCTCGATCTTGTTCATGTGCCGCGTGGCGTTGATGGCAATGGCCGCTGTTGGCTTGAATTTTTTAAAATTTGTATTGAGCCACGGGATCATGATGTGTGGTAAGAGTCTCTGCCGCTATAGTAAATAACAATCTGCCCTGATGGCGGGCCGGCCCCGGATCCTCCGGATCGCGGGGGTAGAGAAAGTTATATATTCGCAGGAACAACATTGCCTACGTACCTCAGACCCGTACCGTACACCGGGCCTGGTGGAAGATGGGGGGAAATTATGCCGAGCGTAAAGAAAACAGCCAGTATCGAACCCCTGCCCCGGTATATCATGCCGGATGCATCGGTTCCCGCGTATGATGAGATCATGGAGCAGCTCCAGGAGTATCACCGGACGCTGATTGGAACGTCCTACTATTATATCCGGGCAGAGAAAAACCGGACAAACCTGTGCCGGATTGTTCCCGGTGCGGGGAAGCTCTTCTTCCACGAGATCGTGGATCACGAGAAGCACGGGATCTCGGAAGATGACTTGGAAGAGGCGGTCTCGCTGGGTGAAGGAGCGTTTACCACACCGGGCTATTACCCGGTATCCGGGCATATCGAGGCGAAACTCCGGGTGGTTTTGGAGTAACACCTTTTTTTAATTGGGCTAAAAAGGAAGTTGTTGGTTACCTGTAGATCCGGATGGATTTTTGTGAGCGGGTCAGGACGAAGTTTCAGACCTTTTTGACTATTCGCAGATCCGGATGATTTTGTTTAATGAACGGGCTGAAATCATGTCAGGCATCCGGGGGAGTTTTCTCTTTCACCCCCCGCAATCAGGGCTTTATCATGTGATCCGTGGGTGATTACTTCGGGGCATGATCATGGCGAAGATCCATGTGCTGGATAACGAAATTTCTTATTATTCCCGCAATGACGAGGATTACATCTGCATTACCGACATTGCACGATACAAATATCCGAACAATACCGATGATTTGATCCGGAACTGGATACGGAACCGCAATACTATCGAATTTCTCGGAATATGGGAGCATCTGAATAATCCGGATTTTAAACCCGTGGAATTCGACGGGTTTAGAAAACATGCAGGGCTCAACAGTTTTACCTTAACTCCCAAGCAGTGGATTGAGAAGACATCTGCCATGGGTCTCGTTTCAAAACCGGGACGATATGGCGGTACCTATGCCCACAAGGATATCGCGTATGAATTCGCGTCGTGGATTTCCGTGGAATTCAAACTCTATCTGATCAAGGAATTCCAGCGGCTCAAGGATGAGGAGCATAAGCAGCTCGGCTGGGACATCCGGCGCAACCTGGCAAAGATCAATTACCGGATCCATACGGATGCGATCAAGGAGAACCTGATACCGGCTGAACTATCCCGGCAGCAGGTTACTACAGTGTATGCCTCCGAGGCGGATGTACTCAACATGGCATTATTTGGTATCACGGCAAAGGCGTGGCGTGAGGCACATGCTGACAGGGCCGGAAATATCCGGGATTACGCGGACATCTCACAGCTCGTCTGTCTTTCAAACCTTGAGAATCTGAATGCCCACTTTATCAGCGAGAATATTTCCCAGCAGGAGCGTCTGGTGAAGCTGAACACGATTGCGATTCACCAGATGAAACTATTGACTGAGGATAACCTCCTTGGGAAGATCGAGTACGGGAGCGGCGATTATACCCGGGACCGGAAGAAATCTTTTGAGAAAAAATCCGTGAAGCAGATCGAAAAAGAGATTTCAGAGAGGGATCGATCGACCTGATTATTGTTTTCGTTCCGTCCATTCCCAGGATCCCTGTAATGAGAACTGTAAGATATTCTCTTACCGTTGAAGATGAATGGCGTTATCCCTCGGTGAAGCCCGTAATCATTCTCTTCCCTTCATAGGCTTGAACAGATCTCTTTTGATACCAGTATAAATATCAGCAACGGACGCGGTCTCACGGAACTCCTGCCGGACTGCATGAAAACTGTCTTCCCTGCACCAGGTACGCTCCCAGGAATATTCGATCGCGTCATGGATTGCCGGTACAGCATATTCGATCGGTGCCCAGTGATACGGTGCCGGGATATTCTTTTTCCGCTGTATTGCCCGGGTTAAATTTTTTCAATAAGATCCCCGGTTGAATAAACGTTCAGGATATCCTGCCGGAGAAAATGCCGGTCTTCTGTCCAGATTCCTTCTATGCCAAGAGCGAGTCCGACAGCAAGAAAGGGAGCATCGTTTTCGTCTACTGGTTTCATGATCTCCATTGCACGATCATAACCATCTAGGAAATCTTCGAATGGGACAAGTTCGACGTTGTTTAAGAGGATCTGCATCAGGAGATTGAAATCATCTTCCGGGATTTTTGCCTTTTTCAAAAGATACAACCGGTGTTTGTTTAGTTCGGTCTCAATAAAATCCGGTGCATAAAAAGAGAATGAATCGTGCAGGATAATTTTCCGGGAGGTGGAATTCCGGAGGAGACCGGCCATGATACGGTTGGTATCGATTACGAGTTTCATCGCACGTACCCGCTATAAAAAATCCTGTGGCATATCCACACCGATTCAGGAACTGTCTGCTTTCCTGCCCGATGCTTTGCTCTTGTAATGTTTCTGGATTCCCGCTTTGACTTTCTTGTCGAGCGCCATGATATCATCCTCGGTGAGCTCGCTGTTCTCTGTCATGGCGTTCAGGAGGGCAATTTTTTTGGCGTAGTCCTCGATTGCCCGCCGTGCGATCTCACTCCACCTGACTTCGTTATGCGCCTTTACAATCTTGAAAACATCTTCTGAGAGGGACAGCGTCATGTTCGGCATAATCTTCACGCAGGTTTATGTGTGTTCACATATTTAATGTGTAGGTCCCAGTGGGCCGGAACTCTCGGAAGTTTTTCACTCATACCGAGACGTCCACGGTCGTCAGGTTGATGAGCTGTGCCTGGAGAATTTTCTCCCCGGATTCAATCCGATCATCGAGATGGAGGTGGATAGCGTCCTTGATATTGGCGAGGACTTCCTCATAGGTTTCGCCCTGTGCATAACATCCCTGGAGTTCAGGGCAGAACGCAGTATAACCATCATCATCTTTTTCGATAACTACGGAAAAACGGAAATTGTGCATCTGATACCTTCCCCGGTGCGTTCACTGCTCACTATACCTTACCGGTCAGGCCCAATACCTTTTTGATTGCCCGGCAGGATTTTTTTTGGCCCGCTGGTTGTCGTTCACCCGGGTCCGGCCCCGGCAGGTTCTCCTCCGGGTTCAGGCAGACGTTGCCCCGTCTCGCGTTTATTCATCGCTGAACCAGAATGTCCACAAGCTGAACGATCCAATCCCAAGGAGAAATACCGCTACAAACACGACCGGCGTATACCGCCACCCGTCGCATACCCGGAGTACGGCGTAGAGCGTGAGGCCCTGTATGGGGCCGGTGATGCAGGTGCCGGTGAGGAGTTTTGGGATGAAGCCAGGGCCCGGGGTTGTGGAGATGGGAATGAGCCGGAGGTTACCGGTATGATTCTTGTTCCAGAATTCGGGTAATTTTCTGCTTTAACAAGGGAAGATCCTGTTTTGCGGTATTCCAGACCTCATCCAGATCGATACCGAAGTACTGGTGGACGAGAAGATGTCGCATGGCAATGAGATCTTTCCATGGAATTTCCGGATGCGCTTTCTGGAATTCTGCTGAAATGCTGTTTGCAGCTTCACCGGTTACCTGGATATGGTAAAGGGCCCAAACCTGAAGGAGGTCTGACCGGATGAATTCCTCTTTGGCGGAAGGGAGTTTCTCTATAATTCGCTGGACCGCCTCGTTGATATCGAGCAGCCTGTCGTGGTCTGTCCTCATAGTGGCACTGCTTCCTGTATCACGGTGTGCCGGATCTGATCCCGAAGTCCATTGACGGACGCGACATCCACATCGCAGCCGAGGAGTTCAGAGAGTTCCCGCTGGAATGCAGCATGGGAAAGAAGGGATGTGCCGGGAGGGAACTCAACGAGGAAGTCGATATCACTTCCTTCGCGGGCTTCATGACGGGCGACTGAACCGAAGATCCGGATATTTTTTATCCTGAACCTGGCTGCAAGTACGAAGATGTCGTCCCGTTTTGCAGCGATGAGTTTGTAAAGGTCCATGACCGGGTTCTCGTACCAGATAGGTATACCGTGGGGATTATTAATGCATTGACCCTGGGGCATTTTTCATTTTTTCCGGGTGTTATGCGACTCCCCATACCTGATATGCCGGTGATCATTTCTCCCGGTTCAGCCCGTCAGCGTCCCGATGAAGAGGATTTTCCGGGGGCTGGTAAATGAGCCTCTCTGCGTTACAAAATCATGCGGGTCCATGCCGGCTCCTGCTCACCTTTGGTTCGAACTGTAAAGTATTACTTAACCGTTGAATCCGGGGTACATTCTCCATTACCATGATCTCCTTTTCGTTTCATCTCATTTTTCCCGGTTTTCTCTTCATGATTTTCATCATCAGGACCGCACCATCCGAAATGCCTGCATTCGATGCACGAAGATCTGACTGAATGCTTGCAATCCCCGGGGTAAGGATCCGGTTTTCTTTTCGGATCATAGCGCTCGTTTTTAATCCGCGTGAATGTGCGATCCGGATTGAGCCGGTAGTTATACCGGTCATGACATATGCGATACTCCATATTGAGCATGCAATACCCTTCAATGGTGATATAACTCCAGGAATGAACCGCCGGGTAGTCTTCGGTATCCAGTATCTTCTTCATTTTACTGCGTACCGGTTTTTTTCATGATCCCAATGGGTTTGTGGTCGGAAGGGCAGTCCTGGCCCCGGCGTCTTATTTCTCTGGCCCGGCCCTGGCCCGACTCCTCCGGGTTCCGGCAGACGTTGCCCCGTCTTTGTGTTTATTCATCGCTGAACCAGAATGTCCACACGCTGAACGATCCAATCCCGAGAAGAAATACCGCAACAAACACGACCGGCGTATACCGCCACCCGTCGCAAACCCGGAGTACGGCATAGAGCGCGAGGCCAAGGACCGGCCCGGTAATAAACGCACCAATCAGGCGTTTTTTAGTAAATCCCGGGATGTTCAAAAGGTCCGGCAAATGGTATCACCTTCTATAATTATTTTTTACGTTATGTAATTTCCCGCGTGTTCATCTACCGTTCCTAAAGAAAAATGTGCCGGTGACTGGTGAGATTTTCCCGGACGGCCGCGAGTGCCATGTCATAATATTGGTTTACAGCCGGGGGTGGCCACTCGGGATTTTTTTGGGTCCGGGTTTGACGAAGATGGTTCACCAGTGCACCGGAGGAGATATCGGTATGCAAACAGGATAAATTTATCCAAAGGTATGATAATTACATACTTGGTATAATCCGGTATAAAAGTATGAGATGGCTCTGACTACGATCAAGATCCAAATGGAAACACGGGATAAACTTGCGGATCTTGGGAAAAAATCGGAGAGCTATGATACTATCATCAACCGTCTGATTGAATTTTACCAGGCACATCCGAAGAAAGAATAATCTGATTTTTCTCCTAAACCTGCCACGGTTACGCGAGTGTGTGGAGGGTCTGATGCTCAATGGGGCAAGGCTCCAACCATTATGGTTTTTTTTGATGGGATATTGGTTCAATCTTCAAATCATCTTGTAAAAATAGAAGGCACTTTTTATTGGTTCCAGTTTATCCGAGGGACAAGGGTTGGTTCTTAAATTAGGATCTTGCCGGTTTGGTGCTTTCCTTGGGTTAAGGTGACAGATATCTTTGGCGTGGGCAATCCAACAGGTCTTCACAGAAAATCCATACTGTTTTTTTACCCAATCCTGGATTTCTTTGTAGGTTGCCATATTCTGAAGAGATCTCTGAAAATTATTATTTTGCCGCTACGAATTATCCGAAGATTTGACGCTCAATGGGGCTGATACCCCAGCCGCGTGGGCTTGCCCCGGATTTGTTTGAAATATTTTATAGGCCCCCAGGACTAATTTGATGAGACGAATGAGATCCAAATTCCTCGTCCTTGATGCGTTTTCCGGCGGTGGCGGCCTTACTGAGGGGTTTATCCGGCACTCCTTCGATTTTTTAGGACATATCGAGATGGACAAATACGCGGCCACCACTTTAGAGACGCGTCTGTTGTATCATCAGCTCTATAAATCCGGGAAAGGCGATCTCTACCGACAATATTATTGCGGGGAAATTGAGCGGGAACCGTTTATACTATCGGCAAAAGATGAGGGGATTGAGATTCCCCCGGTCATTAACAAAGAGTTGTCCGACACAACCAATGATGCAATTATTCATGAACTTAAAAAATCGCTGAAAGAAGATCATCCCGGACAAAAAGTTGATGTTATCATCGGGGGTCCGCCATGTCAGTCATTCTCTCTTGCGGGACGAGGGAAAAACGGGAAAAAGCCCCAGCCCCATGACGATCCGAGAAACTATCTCTACAAACATTATCTCCGGTTCCTGAAAGAATTTCAGCCACGACTTTTCATTTTCGAAAATGTTCCGGGAATGATCAGTGCCAGGGAAGGGACGATATTTAGTGACGTCAAAGCCGGCTGTGCAGAAGTCGGGTATCATCTCGATGAAAAACCTCATTTCCTGAATGCATCCGATTTTGGAGTGTTACAGGACAGAAAACGGGTAATTTTCATTGGCTGGAAGAAGGATGATAAAGACCTGAGTTACCCGGAATTTCCTCCGGTGGAACGTGATGGTATTGTTAATGATCTCCTTAGGGATCTCCACTGGCATGAGGCCGGGGAAGGCGGGGATACGTTGCAATCATACCGCCCCGGCCCACCTTCAAAATATCTGAAGGATAAAAAATTGCGGACTGAGGATTTTAAGGGGGTCAGACATCACGCTGCCAGAATGCACAATGAACGAGACCGGGCAATTTACCGCATAGCGATCGAAAAATGGGACAATTCCTCTCATCGGTTAAATTATGATGAACTTCCCCCAAAGCTGAGAACGCACGAGAACACAAGTTCATTTCTGGACCGGTTCAAAGTTGTGAATGGCAAGGGCATCTCTCACGCTATCCTTGCGCATCTTGCAAAGGATGGGCATTACTTCATCCACCCGGATTTAACACAAGCAAGATCATTAACTGTAAGAGAAGCGGCCAGGATCCAGTCATTCCCGGATGATTATCTGTTTGAAGGACCCCGATCAGCAAAATATGTTCAGATCGGTAATGCAGTTCCGCCATTGATGGCAGAGGGCATCGCAGAGAAAATAGAAAGAATGCTTCGATTAAACTGAGTTAAGAATTCTGCAGAGTGCGTAAAATATTCTCAACAACCTCTTCTGGTTTTTTTCTGACGTCATGTTCCCAGAAGCGAAGAACAGTCCAGCCATCTTCCTGAAGTTTTTTTGTAGTCCTTTCGTCCCGTTCAACGTTAGAGTTTATTTTTTTCATCCAGAATTCTTTTCTCGTCTTCGGCTCCTGGAAATCAATGGGGCATTTGTGCCAGAAGCAGCCATCAATGAAAATCGCGATTTTCTTTTTGATGAAGACGATATCGGGTTTGCCTGGGAGATTGTAATGGATTCGATAGCCCCGGATATTTTGGGACCAGAGTAATTTTCTAAGTTTTATCTCCGGTCCCGTGTTTTTTCCGCGGATCCGGGACATGTTGTGTTTACGTTGGGCAGGAGAAAGGACGTCTGTCATGTTTTTGAATTTTTTTCTACAGTGAATGCATCAGAATTTGGACCAACTTAATGGTAAGCGGCAAACCGTTGATGCAAGTGGTTTTAAGTAATGGTACAAGTTCTTTAAGTATAATTTCAGCAGTTACACTTGCCGGAATTTCTTTCATTACATCTTTGCTGAATTCGGAAATTTTCTCAATGTTGGTTGGTTTAATATTTGCGATTTTATCAATTTTATCAATTAGATGTTTCTTATCTTCTACGGGTAAATCAGACAAATTGATTATTTCAATTAGTGATGATTTTTCTTTAAAAACATCATGTGCAAAATGCAGAAGTTGATCACTTTTTCTCTCATCAATTAAGCTTGAAATTTTTGTAGCGATTGTGTTAAGATCTATTTTCAATTGTCCAGATGCCGTTTCAGAAAGTAAAAATATTTCTTGCAGTTGTTTTTCAAGACTTGAATTTAATTTTGCAATATCTTCGCGAAGTGACTCTATATTACGATCGTTCTTATCAAATCTGGAATTCACATTACGTTCAAATTGGTCGATTCGATTAATTACGAGTCCATTACGTAGATCCAGTTCTCTTTCCCTTTGATCAGAATAGCGATAAATTAATGTTGCAATATTTCCAGTTAGCGGTTGACAGCGAATCATCGCATTCCGCCAGCCTTCCCGATTCTCAGGAATCACAATTGCATCATGAAATATTTCACACATTTTTATTCCACTGTGATCATTATACATTTTGAAGATTTTACAACCATTTTTTAATTCATTGATCGCATCGAAAAAATGCCTTTTCTCGATGCAAAATAAAATGGCCTTGATTAATGAGATATAACCCTCAAAACGATCTTTCAACAGATTATTTTTTGTTTTATTTTGGATATTTTCTAATGTTTGTAGTGCAGATTTTATTTCATGTTCTTCATTTAACTGAGAATTTATGGCCCGTTCAAGGTGGCACTCAAAAATCGCAAAAGCATAAAATTCCGGCATCAATTCCTTTTTTTCCACATTTTTCCAGGTTTCAATAAAAGTGCAAAAAGATAATTTCGAATCTTGGGCACGACAGAAATCATCCATGAATTTATAATAGTCCTCTCCACTCATCTTATACGCTTCGTTATATTCCCTCGCAGCCAGATCAAGTTCCGATGGCTGGTGATATTGATGGAGAATTGCCTGAAATTCATGCCGTTTTATGTCAATTCCTTTAAAAAATTCAACATCGTAATCTTTATTTTTGAATGAAGCGTTTTCAAGGAAATTCCTTCCACGTTCAAAAAACATCGAATCCCCTGAAACATAATAAGCTTCAATGCATCCCCGAATTGCACTTCTTACTGCGAAAGAATATCCAAATCCATCTCCATGTGAATAATATTGTTTAATGGCGTCTTCCAAAAGATCAAGACCTTCGTTAAATTCAGATTGGGAAAGAGATCCATTTTTTGCTAACAAAATGTGTGAGTTACCCTCATTAAAAACGGCTCTCACGTGCGACACAGAATCTGGAGAAGCATGATTGCGTGTATCCTTGAATAAGGAGATAGATTTTGTTAAATTTTCTTCGACTTCAAATCCAGTTTCTGCCAATTTCACGTGGGTAATTCCATTTGCCATAAGGATACTTGCATATAATGGATTGGATGATTCGATAATTGAAAGAGCCCGTTGAAATATTTTTATCGCATCGAGAAGATTTTTCTCTACATTAATTTCCTGATCAGCAAGAAATATTTTTGCGTAACCTTCGTTCATCAGCGCCCCGGCAAAATTAGGATCATTATCCTCAAATAATTCCTGAGATTGTTTCATCAGACTTATTGCATCAGAAATATTCTCGATGGGATTTATTTTTAAATTGGCTAAAATCAAATGCGCCATACCTTCGGGTAAAAAAAGGAGTTTGAATAAATAATTATCAATATTTGGAATTCGTTTTGCTTGCCGGCAAACAGTAATAATTTTTTTCAGGTTTTTCCTTGAATCTATTCCCATATCTGCAAGTGCAGACAATGCTTGTGCTTCATGCAAACAGGCATGCGCATAGTTCGATGAATTCGTTTTAACAATTTTTTTCGTATCTTTCGCAATTTTTAATGCCATCCGGTTATTTTTTTCCCGCTCGACCCCAATTCGAGCCAAATTTCGTCTTGTACATCCTTCGCTGATATTGATTGCCACAATTAATTTTTGAGAAATATTTGATTTCCCTCGTTCTTCTGAACAAAGCTGAAGTGCTTGTTTAAGATTGAATTGGCTGTCTAGACCATCTTCACCCAAACATCCCAATATTACTGCAAGGTTTAACAAATCGCCCGGCTGCAAATCCCCTTGCTGTCGTTTAATCTCTATATAGAGAACTCGATAAAATCTCGCTAAAAAGTAGTTTTCTTGACTGTTATCCCCAAAATATCCCTTTTCGTAATGATAATGCCCTGAATTGTCAAACATATTGATAATGTCTGGAAAATTATTGAAATCTAATGAAGAAGCTAATTTTGCAACTTCTTTCACTTCATCGTAAGATAGTTTTAGAATATCTTCATCGTGAAGGTCCAGAATTTTTCCAATAAATTTTATTGTTTTTTTTGATTTTGAAATTAGATCAAGCTCGCTAAGGAGCTCATTTTTTTCCATATGATCAACATTGTAACTTTAGTTAAAATATGCTACCCAAAAAGATTCAACAATTGCTATGTTTCGGTTTCAGGTTTTCTTAGCCACTTTTTAAATTCATTTGGTGTTATGGAGATAATGCCCAACCGATTAACCTGAGATCCACATTTAATTTGTATTTCGGATAAAATACTTTGACGTCGTCTTAAAAGTGGAATTTCACCTTCAAAGTAATCAAGGGGCATCGATCTAATAAGCGGAAATCTAATACAATTTTATATGTCTGTCCCTCGAATTCGAAAGATATTGTAGAATAAAGGTAGCCGTTATCTTCTTAAAATTCTCAATCAAATCTGGTTTGATATATTAGCCGTAGAGGATCCGGTGTTTTTTCCACGTATCCGGAAGATTCAGGTCAATTTCGACAATCATTTTTAAAATATCTTTTTTTTATGTCCGGTCTTCTCGCCAGGAACCTCTCGATTTCATATTTTGACCAAGTACCTGTTTTAATTTTCTTTTTCTTTGCAATTGCATCAAGTTTATCGAAAAGAGTTGCATCAATTACTCCATTTGTCATGACAATGTAACCTCCCGCTTCGTATTGATCAATTGTGTCTGACATATTAATTTTACTTCCAGACAAAGAAATACCCGTCTTCACTAATTTACATTGAATAATAAATTTTTTGGGAGAATCCAAACTGAAAAATCGCGACTCCTCAATGGTAATGTCTCTTCCACCATCTCTGGATTTTGACTTTCCCATTTTACGAATTGTATCGGGATTAAAACGTTCAGATTGTAATAAAATATCATAACAAAGTTCCTCAAATTGATCATCAGTAATCTGATCCCAAGAGCATGAAATATCATTTGATTTTAGGAAATCTGCAGTTTTTCCTATATCGTTCAAAATTTTTTCGGCGTTTTCTATCGGAATTGTATCAATTCCAAAAAAAAGATATTGGGCATAATTATCTTTAATTAATAGATACGTGCCTTCTTCTGAAAGATAGTATTTCGGAATACTTTCTAAACAATCTTCGTAATTAATTATCCCGGTAAGTGAAAACCAGAACTTTGTTGAGATGCATTCGGCGCAATAACGACTAAGAATAATAAGTGCGCGACTTGGAAAATTGCAAATCGTGTTTTCATTAAAGACTATCCGGTGTTCACTTGAAGTAAAATATGTAGCTGAATAAAATTTCGGGGGTACAAAATTTTGACGAGGAACCTCCACAAGGTCGACATCAAAAATTTCTTTTATTTTAACTTCTTCTTTGACGAAACCGTGATCTGTATTTTTATTTATGTGTGGAATTATCTTAATAAGTGATAAAGACTCGTAATAATCAAAATCATATTTTCTCGATTTGAATGCTTTCCAAAACCCATATTGCCATTCAAAATGTTCAATAAACGCAGATCGGATTTCCGGTAGATCACTTTTTTTAAGGCCTTGAGTGAAAATCCACATATAATCAAAATCAAAAACCGACCAAGGTTTTCCACTAATCATACTGAAAAAATCACCTATTGAAGATGTGCCATTTAGGCCACCAATCCAATAAGCCATCCAATGATTTGCTAATTCATAAAGACGTGGATAAATCCGGTCATTAATTAAATCAAGTTGAAACTTCTGGAGTTTGCGATTATATTTTTCTGATCGTTTGTAGGTATCAATAAAATCGGTTGAAAATTCAAAAATCATTTCAGCAATTTTCTTTGGATTTTTGGGTATGAATGAAAGTACTACGAATTTTGAATATTGTGGTTTTTCAATTCTTATATACTCTGAAGAAATCTCAATGCAATATTTCCCGATAGATTCCCCAATAAAAAGGGCGTCAAAATATTCTGCTGCCATCTGTAATTGTGATTCTGTTACACGACTTGAGGGTAGTGGAATTCTCAAACAGAATTGATTATTTGGTTCTGAAAGAATTTTTTGAATTTCTGATTTTGAATATTTTTTGAGTTCAATGAAATTTATTGAAATTTTTTTCATGTTTTAATGCTCTTTTTCATTTCTTCTTCATATTTAGAAATAATACAAGCGCAATTCAAGTCGGGGGTTCCAACCCTTCCGAAGTATCTGGAAAATTTACTTAGTATCGAATCTGAATATGGAGGATCAATTGAAGCAATTCTTTTTAATTTATCAGTATCTTTGAGAATTTCTAATTTAGCAATTTTTAATTGTTGAAAATCGATTATCAAATCGGGAATTGAAAGGACACCTGGCAAGAAAACAAATCTTTCCGGTTGGCCATTTGTCTTTCTGTTATTTGTAAGAATACCCATCAATGGCGACACATGTTTATTATCCGTTTTTTTGGTTATTTTCAGTTCTTCATACCAATTTGAATATTCTGATTGTTCCTTTAATGGGACGCATTTTGCGAATACAACATATTCTGCTTTTGTAAACCATTCCGGTGGTACTTTTTTTCCTTTCCTGTGAGGTTCTATGTCGCATGTGGGCGTTAATAAACACCAGTATGAATCAGTTTTTGTTTCTACCTTCCCAAAAAACAAATCTCCGGCTTGGGCGATTGAAAATACCGGCGGGATTACATAATATTGCATTGGATGAATTTTAGATCCAGTCTCATAGAATCCTTTAGGCCCGCCACTTTCTTTTAAAAACGATTTTATTCCGTCATCAGATAGTGAAAGTGACATTCTTCTGGCAAGCAGATATGCGATCTCATGGGTATCGACATCATATCCATATTGTTTATGAAAATTATCCACAAACTCCCACATATATGTGGCTTGAATTTTTTCAAGATGTTTTATTAGTGCACGATTTATGAGATGTAATGGGGCCTCCAGAATCGTCTTCATTATTTCTAATATTTTTTCTGGTGGCGACGGTTTAGTAATTATTTTTACATGAGGACTCTCTAAATGCTTGACTTTGTTTGGCAAACCAGTGTAGAAAATCACCGGCAAAAATTTTTTCTCGCGTATTTGTCTAATAGTCGCCTCACCGGCTTCTTCATCAGGATCAATACCGGGTTTAACCGGCCCTTTTCTTACATCTACAATTACTAGATCAAATCTTTCACTTTCGAACTCGTTTAAAGCAAGATCAAAATTGTTGCTTGTTGTAACATGGATTTTTTCTTTCGTTCCAGGAATAACTTTGTTATTTAGTGATTTTTTTAAATTTTTAAGAATTTCTTTATCATCATCAATAATAAAAACATTCCAACATGTTGAAATTGCCATTTTATATTCTCCCGTTAATCAGAATTTTGAAATTAGCACCAGATAACGGTCCATCGCTCAATAATTCCAGACTTCCCTCATAGTATTCACTGATGATTTCACCCGTAATGGATAACCCCAGACCAATTCCATTCTTTTTTGTCGAAAAGTAAGGATCGAATATCCTATCCTGAAATTCCGGCTCAATTCCAGGACCACTATCTGAGAATAGAATTTCTATCTGACCGCTGGCAATTTTTTTGACAAATACAATAATTTTCCTTTGATTTTTGGGCATTTTATGGAGCCAATACAAACTGTTGTCGAGAAGATTAAGAATTATTTCTTGAATCTCCGCATTATCTGCGATTCCCATTGTGCAGGTTTCAGGTAAATTGCAGATTGCGCCAGCATCTTGAATTTCAGCGTTTAATAAATCGAACGCGTTTGCGATCGATGTTTCAATGCAGATTAATGTAGGTTTTCCCTTTTTTCTACCACTAAATGGTTCAATTCGTGTGAATACTGTGGATAAAATTTCACTTTTACCCTGAATTTCTACAAAATGAGTTTTAATGGACTCTAACGCTTTCCCTTTGTGACCGGGATAATTATTTGATTCCTGTATTCCAAGATAAGCATCTTGAGATATTTTTGTTAATGGTGTTCTTCCATCATGGAGAAAAATATCGAATAAATTCCCCATAGTCGCCAATCTTTGATATCTGGAAACGACATCTTTGACTTTATCAAGACGACTATCGAGATCCTTCTCTTTTTCTAATATAGACGAAATTAATTCCTTATCTTTTGGATATTTTTTCGAAATCTGCTCTTCAATATTTTTTATTGAAAACCCGGAAAATAAGCCCGTTGATATGACTTTCGATACGCCTTCTGGGCGGCGGGAATCGTAACGCCGGGATTCCAGAAGTGCAAGTGCATTGACAATTAATTCTTTTAGATCATTTAGGCTGACCCCATCCATCAGTCCTTCACGGTTGCTTTGATCACGCAAGAGTGGGTTGCTCTCTCCGGAAATTTCGATATAACCTACTATCTGATTGTTTGAAAGTCTCATTGTAGGATTCTGAATGCGGCGTTTATCTAGGTGCAACCAGTCATTTCCTGGTTCTCCATATGGCATTATTCTGAATTCGTCTCGGAAGACGCTTACTCCCGTTACTTTATCAAGATTATTTCGTGCTTGACTGATCTTCATATTGAAACGATCAGCCAATTTTTTCATCGATTCGGGATCTCGATCCCAGACTCGAAAATCGATATATATTGGACCACAAGAGGGAATGTCTTGATCATTTATTAAAAATTGACCTTTAAGTGGTGGAATTTTTTCATTTTGATCTTTTATACTAATTTCCAGATCATAATTTCCATTTTTATCAATAGTACCCGAAAGAGTGTAATGGGGATATTTGAATAGTGGAGAAGTTTTTATTAACCCGCTTTTATGTTCAAATGGCTGAGGGAAGTCTGCATAAATCTGAAAAGATTCTTTTAATTTTTTTCCTGTCAAATCAATCGGCGAAAGTAATCTTGAAAGCCCATCCAATAGTTTGTCAACTTTTTTCTCATCCCAATTGGTATAGAGAGTATCCATCCGTAGAATCGTACCTTTTTGCAATTTTGTTGAATCAACCTCATCCGTGTCCCAACATAGTGCATTAAGAGATCCCGACGGACAAATTTCCTGAGGGGTTCTTTCAATCCAATTAACTTCAATTTCATCGAGATACTTACTCTCATCATCAAATTTGGTCCAGTCAAAGAAAGCAACGATTTCCTTTTCTGATCCATTCCTTCGTGTAATCACTTCCAGATTTTTTGCAAGACGGGATGCAGCGAATCGCCCAATCCCTTTTTCGCCAAGAACTTTTCTCCCTTTTTCCGAGAGCCGATCTTTTTTACGAAAATTTGTCGCGGGTTCTAGCCATGTTTTTTCAATTGTTTCTATTGACATTCCATGACCGGAATCGATTACCTCAATACGACCCTGATCTGCTAACAAAGGACCGGTAAAACGAAGATACACACGTTTAGCGTCAGCATCGTAGGAATTTTTTATTAATTCAATTACTGCCACTATTTCGCTACTGATCAATTCATCGCCAAAAGTGTGGACGATTCTTGCCCTTGGGCGTAGAGCCTTCCTTCCCGAATTGTGTAAATCAGTCTTATCCACGGAACCCTCACTAGAATGATTTTAGTTATCGTGTAGCCTTATCCTTTTCCTCTTGGTTTTTCTGATACTCCTTGCAATCGCAAAACAGAAAATAGTGCTTCTAGAGTGACTATTTTTCTAATAAACCCTCTTCGGCCCGGAAATTTTTTCTTCA
>Ga0265296_1001909_pt1 | contig 22196 bp, 18 predicted proteins | sample MunlanPumphouse1_FD_189073 | JGI IMG/M metagenome (GOLD analysis project Ga0265296, IMG submission 189073) | Groundwater microbial communities from a municipal landfill in Southern Ontario, Canada - Pumphouse #1 | ecosystem: Environmental > Aquatic > Deep subsurface > Groundwater | place... | reverse complement strand
GGCAGCAGCGACCTGTTTTGAAAACACCCGGTTGCGCTTGTTGTTTTTCCCCAGGGTGAAAGGTGAAGCGGATATGTTAACATACAGATTGACCGGACCGTTGCGGTGAATGGCCGCGATAGGCTTCACCGCATATTCCTCGCTCCAGCCGTCCTCGCAAAGGATACAGCCGAGTTTAAAAGACTCTCCCGTGATCTCTATATCAACGGGCAACAGAAGTTCCTCCACTGTCTTGCCCATCTCCGGCGCTAGCTTGCGCAGGCTGTAAAAATGCCTGGTGTCGTCAAATTCACGGTAATTTGGCTGCAGCGTTTTTATTCTGAACGGATAAGGGTAGTTTTCACCACCCCGTAGCCTGCCGTCTTGAGCAATAAAGAAAGCATTGTACTTGCGCACCCTGCCGTCATCGCCTATCTTGTTCCAGTCAACTCCCACATTGCCAAAAAGCACACATATATCCCGGGAGGCTGTAACAATGGTCCTGCCATATTCCTCGCAGTCCCGTAGGAAAGCCTGCTGCTCCCAGGTGTCTCCCAACAAATACCCGGGCAGGGCCATTTCCGGAAAAATTACAATTTCAGCTTTTTTGGCACGGGCCTCTTCGATCATGTCCAGCATGGTTAGGCAATTTAAATCAGGCCTGCCCGGTATAACTTCCATTTGTCCCAGAGCTATTCTCAGCATTACTCCCACCTCAACAGTTTAGATCGTCTCTTTAATAAAAAGAATTATACGACTTTTTTTAAATATTAGCATGGAATCATGAATTTGTTAACACCACCCGGCATGTGCCCAAAAGAAATGCCTCCATAGTAAAAACAAAAAAGCCCTCACTTCATCTTAAAAGTGAGAGCTTATCTTTTATACGATAGATACCCGGTAAGTGCGCAGCCAGGCGTCCACCTGGATCAGGAAGGCCAGAAACTGGGGGCCTCGCATCAGCTGGCCGAACCAGGGCCGGTCAAAAGCCGCCCCGTCTGACTCGGCCAGGCTGCGCACAGCGTCAGCGTTTACCAGCGGCAGCAATGGTGAATTTGGATCATCCAGAATATGCAGGACCATATTACGGACCGCCACTAAATACTCCGGATTGTGTGTCTTGGGGTAGGGGCTTTTGCTTCTTTTCAGCACATCACCTGGCAGCATACCGTCCAGCGCCCGGCGCAAAATACCTTTGGCCATGCTGTCGCAGCTCTTCATTGCCCACGGGATATTCCAGACATATTCAACCAGGCGGTGGTCACAGAAAGGAACGCGCACCTCCAGGCCGACGCCCATACTCATCCGGTCTTTGCGGTCAAGCAGCGTCTGCATAAACCGCGTGATATTGAGATATGATATTTCACGCATTCTCGCCTCAAAACGGTCCTCGCCAGACAGGCGGGGAACTTCCGCCAAAGCCTCCCGGTAGCGCTGTTCAACATATTTTTCCGGCTGAAGCTGGGCGGCCAGTTCAGGCGAGATAAAGCGAAGCCGCTCGCGCAGCAGCCGTACCCAGGGAAAAGTATTGGCACGAACCGCGTCCTTGCTGTGAAACCAGGGATAGCCGCCAAAGATTTCATCCGCGGACTCCCCTGACAGGGCCACGGTATGCTCTTTTTTTATTTCCCGGCAGAAAAGATACAGGGAGGAATCTATGTCAGCCATGCCGGGCAAATCGTTAGCCAGCGCCGCCGGCACGAGTGCGTCAGCCAGTTCAAAATTGTCTATTTCAATCACCTGGTGGCTGGTGCCGAGATAATCCACCACCCGCCCGATCCATTGCGCGTCGGAGTTAGGCTGGAAGTGGTCCGGGCGAAAGTGGCGTTCATTCCCGGCGTAATCCACGGAATAGGTGTGCAGCGTCCCCAAGCTCTCCCGCTTGAACGCCGCTGACGCAATCGCTGTAATGGCGCTTGAATCAAGCCCGCCGGATAAAAACGTGCAGACCGGGACATCGGAAACCAGCTGACGTTCAACTGTATCCGTAAAAAGCTCCCGGACACGGGCGGCCGTTGTATTCAGGTCGTCAGGGTGGGGGCGGCTTTCCAAAGACCAGTACCTGCGCAGGCGGCTGCCGTTCTTATCATACAGCAGGCAGCAACCCGGCCTTAATTCGGCAACCCCGCGGTAAATACCATGCCCCGGTGTGCGTGACGGCCCCATGATGAATATTTCAGCCAGACCCTCAATATCAACCACCGGACGCACCGCGGGATGAGCCAGGAGTGACTTGAGCTCGGAGCCAAATACGAATATACTGCCCTGCTGCGTGTAGAAAAGAGGTTTCACACCCAACCTGTCACGGGCTATAAACAGACATTGGTCAGCCTCACTCCAGATGGCGAAGGCATAAATACCGTTAAAACGCTCAACACACGCGGCTCCCCACTGCATATACGCCAAAAGGAGCACTTCCGTGTCAGAATTACGGGTAAGGAAAGTGTTGCCAAGGTTTTCTAATTCATGCCTCAATTCCAGCGTGTTATACAGCTCACCGTTATAGGTGACAGTATAAACCTTATCCCCCCGGCTGCGGGTCATAGGCTGGCCACCCCCTGTTGGGTCCACTACAACCAGCCGGCGGTGTCCAATAGCCGCATGTGGGGACAGCCAGGTTCCGGACGCGTCCGGCCCCCGCCGGGAAAGCGTATCTACCATACCATCCAGGATATGTCCCTGACTGGTGAGGTCCGCCTCCCAGTCAACCCAGCCAGTTATACCACACATAAACCTACCCCCTCAATAAATGTCATTCCTCAAAAAAAATAATCCGAAAGAAGTGTTTTCACTGCTTTCGGACTTCGTTGTCCCTGGTAGTGAGCCTAATATATCTTTATGCTCACAACTTGAAAAAGAGGCATGGACATTTGCTTGTAAGAATAAAAAACCACCCTGTTCAGGGGTGGAAAGCTAATTATTAACCTGCGGCAGCAACAACGAGGAAACGTTTTTGAATTTATCTAAAGGCTATTCTAAAGAGGAAGCGATTTTTATTATTTCCTCCCCGGGCAGTCCACCGCTTACAGAAAACACCCACTCACCGAGCTGCCAGCGCACCGCCGCATAGCCCCCTGAAATGTTATCGTTCGAGTCCCGCCCGCTTTCTTCCAGGACGGCCCTGGCGCCGTTAATATTTACCGGGACTCCCCCCGCAGCCAACTCGTCATAATTGAACCCTGCCGCTGGTGCCCTGCCCTGGCTTATCGTGACATAAGAATCACCAATCCGGTAATTTTGATATACCACTCCTGAACGCCACGAGACATCTTCAAGCTTCATTCCCTGCGGCAGGTAGGTTGGCCGTGCGGGGACAAAGCCCGCATCTCCGGCTTCTGTTCCTCCGCTCAAGGCCGGCGCGCTCGCGCCGGCAGCCTGGGGGGTGCTTGATACAGCCACAGACCTCTTTTCCAGCGGCGTTTGTGTATCCTCAAAAGTACCTGACTTCATGGCCACGGCCGGTGGCGGTGGTTGTATGGTTGCAGTTTTTTCCGGTTCCCCCGCCGGCTGCTTTATTGACTGCTGCTCAGTCCCTATTTCTTTGTTGGTGTCATCCCCCTGCAAATCCTGGCTTTCAGTTTTATAAGCTGTATTTTCATCTGCAGCGGTAAAGCTATTATCAATATCAGTGGGGCCGGAACCAACGGATAAGGGAGCTGCTTGCGGCTCGGACAATACCACTTTTTGTTGTGTTGCGGCCGGGCTGAAAAGATTGTAATAACTAAGAAAGCCCGCAGCAAGAACAACTAACAGCAATGCCGCCGCAACCGCTGGAGTTCTGGCCAGTAAAAGCAGGCGGCCTGGCCGGGGCTGCGGCCTTTTTTCCAGAGCCAGGGCAGTTTCTATCCGCTCATTGAGGCTGTTTGGCACCTCAATCCCGGCCACCATTTCATGCATAACCTTTTTTAAAGTATTATCCGCTTTTTCCAGCCTGCCGAACTCATACCGGCAGTTTTCACATTCCGCCAGGTGGCCTTCGACTTTCCGCTCCTCGACCCTGGAAAGCGTTTTATTAAAGAAGTCATTTAGCATTAACTTAATGCTATCGCAGTGCATTATCCCAGCCTCTTTCCAACTGTTCTTAATCAAAGCGGGTTAACTAACAGGCGTTCTTTCACCATGTTGCGGGCGGAGTTTAACCTCGACTTGACGGTGCCCGCAGGTATGCCCAGCATATCGGCGACTTTCTGCACCCCAAAGTCCATTCCGTAATAGAGAGTTAGTACCAACCGGTACTCCGGTTTTAAACCTAAAACAACCTCTTTAAGGTCAATCCGGCTTTCAATTTCGTCCATTTCCCCGTTCCCAATACTCAAATTTAAAGACAATTTATTAAAAGCCGCATTTTCCCGGTTGAGTTTCCGGAGCCTGTCATAACAACGGTTGACAACAATCCTGTAAAGCCATGTCTTAAAAGACGATTCCATCCGGAAAGATTTTATGCTACGGTAACAGGTCAAAAAAGCTTCCTGAACCACGTCATCCACCTCTTCGCGGTCGCGCAGAACCATGAACGCGGTACGGTACGCGTCCGTGGAATATTTTTGCACCAGTTTGGCAAATGCTTCATTGTCCCCTGACTGGGACATCCTGATTAGACTTTCATCAGACAAGGTTAACTCACCCTGCATTTCTTTTATATCAACTGAAGGCCTTCTATAACATTAGACTGATTTTATGCTTATAGGGTTCATTATATCAGGAGTACTTCGCTATTGACACGATAATTGCCTGGTGTCATAATGAAACTGGTAATATATTCCTGGGGAGAGTGTCGGGAACACAGCGCGGTCCGGGACCCGCTATACGGTTCGATTCCGTGTCTTCCCTAAAACAAAGGAAGCCCTGGCTTTTAGCTGGGGCTCTCCGTATTATCAGGCCGCTGTAAAAAAAATTGCCAGGGTTGTCCCCTGCTAAACAGGTTTATTCGTCCTCAGATCACACTTTGAACTTTTCCATTATTAATTGAAAATTTTGAATATTAGCTATTGTCAAACAATATAATTTTCAAGTATTATATTAATAGGACCATGGTTGAAAGAAGGGTCAATCATGTATGAGGTATACGATTATGAGTTTTTGTATGGAAATAGAATGGCCACGGTTTTTAAATTCCGTGAGGGAATGAAAATTATTGGCTTTATTTACGGCAGCTCTTTTGAATTAAGAGTTTTAACCATAGGTGACAACCTCAGGAGGCAGGGTTTGGGCCGTAAAGCTCTGGAGTTTCTTCGCCCCAGATTCAAAAAAATATGTGTAAGTGAAATCTGCGAAGCAGCCCTGCCTTTTTGGCTGAAGATGAAAGAGCGCGGGCTGGTAGACCACTTGCTGTCAATAAAAGACGGCAGGACCTTATACCTGATTAAGCGGACCACAAAACTGGGAGAGGTAGGCTAGAAATCCCACACAGAGAAGTTATCCGGCAAACTTCCGCGACGGACCTTGCAGACCGGCTGCATTGGAGATTCAAACCGGCCGCTGGCTACTTTTAAATAATTTAAGGCGCTTGCAAGCAGGTCATCTTTTACGTTCAGATCTATCCCTTCATGCTGTTTTAACACTGCTAAAATTTCCTCAAAGGAACAGTTGCCGGCACGCTCCCCCAATCCCCCTATTGTGGTGCTGAGAAAACGGGCGCCTGCTTTAAAAGCGGCAAATGTATTGGCGGTGGCCATACCAAAATCGTTATGGCCGTGAAATTCAATATCCATTCCTGTGTTGGCTCCAGCACCCCCACAGTGTCGGCAAAGCGATACCGCCCTTGCCATAAATCGCTACCTGTCTCATTATTCTTCCTCCTGTTTTTCCGAATAAAAAATGACGCCTGCCCCTCTTGGGGAACAGGCGTCATCGCCTTATGCTGTTTATTAAAAACAGTTTTGATATTATAACAAGGCGTCTCTGCCCCTGAACAAATGTAGCACTTATATTTATGCTATATAGCTATATCTCCCATCTCTCCGGTCCTTATCCGTACCGCGTTGTCAATTTTAGAGGTAAATATTTTACCGTCTCCGACCGCTCCGGTCCGGGCATTGTCTACAATAAGTTTAATAATGTCGTCAACTTTCTCGTCCGGTACCACCATTTCTAGTTTTATTTTAGGCAGCAGGTTGATGCTGTACTCCGTGCCGCGGTAAACTTCTGTGCGGCCTTTTTGCAGCCCGCAGCCCATAACTTGTGTGACCGTCATGCCGTGGATTCCGTACTGGTTGATAGCTTCTTTAACATTCTCCAGTTTTCCCGGGCGCAGAATACATTCTATTTTTGTCAAATCGTTCCCTCCTTGTCTTTATATATGGTTTTTTACGGATGGGGGGAGTTATATCCCCCATCACAAAATTTACATATTATAAAGCCGGCTTTACTTCACTGCTGGTTTTCAGTACAGTCGCCTCTACAGTGCCAAACGGTGACGCCGACATGGCAAAGTCGGTGTACGCGTCCTCACCGTGCTGGGTGAAATCGAGGCCGGTGTCCTGCTCTTCATCGGTGGCGCACAGCTTGGTGAAGACACTTATAACTTTTAAGATAACAAAGGTGCCTACTATAGCCATGGCCCAGCTTGCCCCGATGGCAATAAACTGCTTCCCAAGCAATGCCGAACTGCCGTAAAATAGTCCGTCGGCGCCCAGCTCATTGACAGATGTGGTAGCGAAGAGGCCGGTGGCAATGGCGCCCCAGGTGCCGCCGATACCGTGCACACCGAAGGCGTCAAGCGCGTCGTCGTAATGAAGTTTGGCCTTGACCACGCCTACTGCTATATAACATACCGCGCCGGCAACCAGGCCGATGATGATGGCGGGCAGCGGTTCCACGAAGCCGGAGGCGGGCGTAATGGCCACGAGTCCGGCCACGGCGCCTGTTGCGGCGCCAAGAGTTGTCGGCTTGCCACGATGAATCCATTCGGCCGCTACCCAGGAGAACGCTGCCGCAGCAGTGGCCAGGTGGGTTATCACGAAGGCACTGGCGGCCAAGCCATTGGCGCTAAGGGCGCTGCCGGCGTTGAAGCCGAACCAGCCAAACCACAGCAGGGCTGCGCCGAGCACTGTAAAGGGCAGGTTGTGCGGGATCATGGGCTCGCTGCCGAGGCCCTTGCGCTTGCCCAGCACCAGGCAGGCGACCAGACCGGATACACCGGATAAGATATGAACCACGGTGCCTCCCGCGAAGTCTAGCGCGCCAAGGTTGCGCAGCCACCCGTCAACTCCCCATACCCAGTGGGCCACGGGGTCATACACAAAGGTGGACCAGAGCAGAATAAAGGCCATGAAAGCTGGAAAGCGCATCCTTTCGGCAAAGGCTCCGGAAATCAGAGCCGGGGTTATAACCGCGAACATCATCTGGAAAATCATGAACGCCTGGTGGGGTATTGTCGCTGAATAGTCGGGGTTGGGGACAAGCCCTACACTCTTCAGCCCCACCCAGTCCAGGTTGCCGATAATGTGATTGACGTCGGGTCCGAAAGCCAGGCTGTAGCCCCAGAGTGACCACTGCAGGCTGATTAAAACCATGGCGAAAAAACTGTACATAATAGTGCTTAAAACGTTCTTCTTGCGGGCTAAACCACCGTAGAAAAGGGCCAGGCCGGGCAGAGTCATGAGCATGACCAGCGCGGTAGAGGCCAGTACCCAGGCAGTATCTCCGGTGTCAATTTTAGCGGCTGTCTCCGCCGCCTCTTCAGCCCAGGCCAGGGCCGGTACTGTCAAGACAAACGCAGCAGTCATCAATATTGTCCGCGTAAGCCGGTTTTTCATTTCTTCTTCCTCCTTATTTTTTTAGGAAGGGGGACAGGTCATTAACTTATTTACTTATATTTATATTTTTTATATTGAGAGTAAATAAGTTAATGACCTGTCCCCCAACCTTTGAGAACCACTATCTGTAGCGCATCTTGCGGAGGTGGCGCCCCCTTCGCAAGCACGCGGTTCTTTGATGGTTCCCTTTATAACAGAAAACGCTCTCTTGAACAGGTTTTACCCTGTCCTTGAGAGCGTCACTGCTCATATGAAATGCTGCTTTGGATTCTGACAAAAAAACGCTTTCCAGGAAGATACCCTTCCTAAAAAGCGTCATTGCCTTTGATACTGCTTTGTATCAGCTTTAGTTTTGATTTATTCTACTATTTTAAAAGGTTACCCGACCGGTGTCAATAGGCCCTAGAAAAAAATTTTCTATTTATCAACCGTCTGCGAAATCGCAAATACCGCTCCTTGCGCTTTCAACCCCGCTGCTGTGTGAGCCGCGCTTTCTTCCACGTCATAGAAAGGGGTGGCGACCAGGCCGGAATATGCCGGCATGCCGTGGTCAGTGAGGTCCATTCCTTCAAATTCTTCCGCGGCGGAAGCCCTGATCCCGATAGTTTTCTTCAAAACGCTGAAAATAATATAAGTTGACGCAAAGGCCAGCACGGAAACCGAAAGCACACCGATGGCCTGTACCGCCAGCAGGTTGGCGCCGCCGCCGTATAAGAGACCGCCCTTCTGGGCGAAGATGCCGACCGCGATAACGCCCCATGTTCCGTTCACCCCGTGCACGGCGATGGCTCCCACCGGGTCGTCAGCCTTGATCCGGTCGAAGGCGCCAACAGCCAGAACACAGAATATCCCGGCAGTTCCCCCGATAAAAACCGCGCTGATCGGGTGCACAAACGCGCACCCGGCTGTGATGGAGACCAATCCAGCCAGCGCTCCGTTCATGGCCATACTGGGATCCGCCTTGCCGTACTTAAACATGGTGAAAAGTATTCCCGCGGTGCCGCCTGCAGCCCCGGCCAGGTTTGTATTCACGGCAATCCTGGCTATGTTCATATCCAAGCCGGACAGAGAGCTGCCCGGGTTGAATCCGAACCAGCCGAACCATAAAATAAATGTCCCGAGGAAAGCCAGGTGCATATTGTGGGCCGGCAGCACATTCATCGTACCATCTTCATTGTATTTGTCGGTCCTCGGCCCCAGCACAAACACAGCCGCCAGGGCGCTCCAGCCGCCCACAGCATGAACCACTGCGGAACCGGCAAAATCGAGCATACCCAGTTTATATAACCAGCCGTCAACACCCCAGACCCAGTGCCCTGCTATGGGATATATCAAGCCGGTGGCCAGAACCGTATAAATAATATAAGGACGGAACTTCATCCGCTCCGCCACGGCTCCCGAAACAATGGAAGCCATAGCCATGGCAAACGCGGCCTGGAAAAGAAAGTAGGCATAGATGGGAACTCTAAGTTTAATATGCTCCAGGTTTCCTTCTACAAAGAACCCGGTAGTGCCAAAAAGTCCACCTTTGTCAAGGCCGTACATGATGCCAAAGCCTATGGCCCAGTAGCTGAGCATACCCACAGTGCTGTCAGTGAATACTTTCATAACAATGTTCATGGAGTTCTTCGCGCGAATAAAACCAGCCTCAAGGAAGGCAAAACCACCTTCCATTAAGAAGACTAATGCGGCGCAAAGCAGCACCCATACTGTGTCTATGCCTGACGCCAGATCGTTAAAGCCGATTTCCATGATAAGTTCCTCCTTATCTCATTTTCTTCTATGAAAATAAAAAAGGCGCTAACTGGCCTCGGGTTACTAAACCCGAACCAGAGAGCACCTTTGCCCGGCAGGAATCGTCTCCTGCTATTTTATTTAAAAACTATATGGCGTCGTTGCCGGATTCACCTGTCCTGATCCTGTGAGCATTTTCCACCGGGAAAATAAAGATTTTGCCGTCTCCTACAGCGCCGGTCCTGGCTGTGTCGCTGATGATATCCACCACGTCCTGGACCTGGTGATCCATCAATACAATTTCAATTTTCAATTTGGGTAAAAGGTTAATGCTGTACTCTTGCCCCCTGTAAACCCCAACTCTACCCTTTTGCAGCCCGCAACCGACAACCTGTGTTACAGTCATCCCGTGTATTCCGTATTTACCAAGGGCGTCCTTCACGTCCTCCAGTTTTTCCGGACGAATAACGGCTTCAATTTTCTTCACCTTTCAAACAACCCCCATGTTGTTTAATATTAAATTTTGGAGTAAAAAAACAAATACCCTAAAATACCTATAAATAATGGCATCAGGGCATCATCGACCATCGACACATCCTTGTATCATAAATTTATTATACCCCAACATAGTTTTTCCAGGCAAGGGGTCCAGGTAAAAAATGTCGAAGGCAATTTAGCAGAGTCATTGAGGGGGTCAGGCAATTACGGGAGGTGTTATTCTTTGGCAAGACGGTTGCGAGTTGAATATCCGGGTGCTATGTATCATGTTATACAGCGGGGAAATAACAGAGAGAATGTGTTTGAACGCCCCGAAGAAAAGTATCACCTTATTGAACAATTTCGCAAGGTGGTGGAGGTGGACGATGTTGAATTGTTCGCCTATGTGGTTATGAGCAACCACTACCATCTCGCCCTTCGGACCTCATCAGAGCCACTGAACAAAGTGATGCACCGGATAAATACAAAGTTCGGAATGTATTACAACAAGTCTATGGTAAGGTCGGGTCATGTTTTTGAGGGAAGATACAAGGCTATTCTCGTAAAGGACGATAAGTATCTTATTTCTCTTGTCAGATATATTCACAGAAATCCGGTTAGAGCGGGACTTTGTTCGAACGTACAGGATTATCTTTGGTCAAGTGACAATTACTACAGGAATATGGAACCAGGCTTTATCGAGTTTAGGTTATTGTTGGACATTCTGTACTGGGACAGAGGAAAATCTGTGAGGGAATATGATATTCTAATGTCCCAGGATGATGATTCCGGCTACGAAGCTGTGATTGATACGGGGGATGTCAGCTCTGAAATACCGGTTGAAGAAAAGAAGCAAATCACCGAAAGAAAGTCCCTGGATGAAATATTAAGGGAGGCCGCTTCTGATAAGGGGGAATATGAATTTATTAAGAACGGTTCAAGGATGAGAAGGTTCACGAGTACCAAGGCAGCTTATGCAAAGTCCGCATGGGAGCGGGGATACTCAATGCAAGAAATAGCCTGCCACATTAACGTTTCCGCAACAGCAGTCTTTAAATATATAAACAGTCAGGCATGACAATAAGTTAATAAGTTAAGAGCCTGACCCCATATATACTCTGGGGACACGGTAGCTGACCATACACACTACTTCATAATTAATAGTGCCTATTTTGGCGGCAACCTCGTCAGCTGATATTTCCTGATCACCCTGGCGTCCCAAAAGAACCGCCTCGTCTCCCGCCTTAACCCCGGGGATATGGCCCACATCTACCATCACCTGGTCCATACAGACTCGCCCCACCACCGGCGCCCTCAGGCCATGCAACAGCGCTTCGCCTCTGGATGAAAGCAGTCTGGCATATCCGTCCGCGTAACCCAGGGGAAGTGTGGCGATAACAGTAGGCGCTTTGGTGGTATAGGTGCAGCCATAGCTTACCTTAAAACCCGCGGGCACATTCTTAACATACGCTACATTGGCTTTCAGGCTCATAGCCGGGCGAAGTTTAAGTATGCCGTGATCAACTTCAGCGGAAGGATAGAGGCCATAAACGATAATACCAGCCCTTACCAGGTCAAGATGGGTTTCCGGCATTTCCATTATAGCCGCGCTGTTGGCAGCGTGTCTTAGCGGTATTTCAAGCCCGTTTTTACGCAGCTCCATAATTATTTCCATAAATCTGGCGTACTGTTCCAGCGTATACTTCTTATCAGCCATGTCGGCGGCTGCAAAATGGGTAAAAATACCTTCCACTTCCAGGTGCGGGTTCCGGGCAAGTTCCAGGATCTCTCTTGCGGCGCCGGACCCAACTACCCAGCCGATACGCCCCATCCCGGTGTCAACCTTTAAATGAACTTTTGCTTTTAATCCCTCAGTTGCGGCAACCCTGGCCAACGCCAGAGCCATCTCGCGTGTATATACCGCCTGGGATAGACGGCTGCGCACTACCTCCACGGACTGTTCAGGAGTGATATAACCGAGTACAAGCACCGGGGCCTCAATCCCAGACTCGCGAAGCGCTATTCCCTCCACCACCCTGGCCACTCCCAGCCAGTCGGCGCCGCTGGCCAGGGCTGTACGGCTCACCTCAACAGCGCCATGGCCGTAGGCGTTGGCCTTGACCACTGCCATAACTTTTGCCGAAGACGAAGCTTTTTTACGGATCTCATGTACATTATGGCTGATAGCAGCCAGATCAACTTCAGCCCAAACCGGGAAAACAGACAAAGCAACCGCACCCTTCTTTGCAACAAGAATATCATTTACTTATATTCTCACCTCTAGTATTATTTCCTTCAAAAAAACAAAACCCCGTTAAACAGGGTTTAATTAGAAACAATCTATCGATGTAAAAACACTAACAATTTTGGTTTTACCGGTGCTGAGGTTGATGCCTGCTGTCCCATAGTAAAAAGAAATAGGCAAGCATATATGTAAATGTCGTTGCCGCGGAAAATAGTAGATATTTCACTTGGCAAACCTCCCTTCTTTTTACTCCTTTATTATATTGTATACAATATTTCATAATACGCAATACTTTATACGGAATTAATTATAATTTTTTTTAAAATAATTATGAGGTGCTAATGACAATGAAAATCTTTATCATTAGCACCTCATAGATTTTTTATTTCCTGACTATGGAGAACGGGTACTGCGAATTCAGCTTAGCGCTTCACTTAGTTCGCAGCAGTCCATATTCAATGACTCGCCAACGGCCCGGCAGGTAAGCTTCCCCTTATAGGTGTTAACACCACGGGCGAGAGCGCGGTTATTCAGGATCGCGTTCAGGCAGCCGCGGTCAGCAAGCTCCAGGGCTAACGGCAAAGTAGCGTTGGCAAGGGCGAAAGTGGAAGTCCGGGCAACCGCTCCGGGCATATTGGCTACGGCATAGTGAACGACACCATGTTTCTCATATACCGGATTGCTGTGTGTGGTGACACGGTCGATAGTTTCAATAGAGCCACCCTGGTCAACAGCCACATCCACAATTACAGAGCCTGACTTCATTTGCTTTACCATTTCCTCTGTCACCAGCTTTGGCGCCTTGGCCCCCACAATAAGCACCGCTCCTATCAATAGATCCGCGTAACGAACCGACTGCTCGATATTAAAATGGTTTGAAACCAGGGTTTTGAGCCGTCCACCGTAAAGGTCGTCAAGATAACGCAACCTGTCCGGGCTGCGGTCTATAACCGTCACCTGAGCGCCCATACCAACAGCCACTTTGACAGCGCTGGCCCCGACTGTGCCGGCGCCGATAATAACCACATCCGCCGCCGGCACACCAGGTACGCCCCCCATAATAATCCCTCTTCCCCCGCTCGGCTTTTCAAGGAAATGGGCGCCGATCTGCACTGACATTTTACCGGCAACCTCGCTCATAGGGACCAGCAGCGGCAGCGTTCCGTTGTCTAATTGAATTGTTTCATAGGCAATGCCGATAACTTTCTTTTCAATAAGCGACCTGGTAAGCTCAGGCGCGCTGGCTAGATGCAGGTAGGTGAACAGGATCTGCCCTTCGCGCAGCAGGGGATATTCCTGGGGCAGTGGTTCTTTTACTTTCATAATCATTTCAGCCCGCTCAAATATTTCTGATGGCGCCTCCGCTATTTTCGCACCCGCAGATATAAAAGCTTCGTCGCTGATACCGCTACCCAGCCCCGCGCCGGCTTCGATGATTATTTCGTGGCCCGCCCCGGTTAAAGTGTGTACTCCCGCCGGAGTAACCGCCACCCTGTCTTCATTCGATTTTATTTCCTTAGGCACCCCGATAATCAAGATAATCACCCCGCTACTTATAATTTTTCATTCCTCAATTAAAAGCTAATGTCCTGAAAAATTAAAATTTTTATAGGTGTGAATTTATTCGCACAATATTGTTCGGATAAATCCGAACCTACAATTTTTATTCTTTAAGCTGGTGCCGCATCGCAGCATATGTGTCTAATATGTCATTTTCTACTAACTTTATTATAAAAATTTTCTGCTCCTGTTAATCATGCTAAATCTTGTTAATCCTGTCATTGGGATTTTGCTTGTTAGCCGCATTTCAACCAGTTGCCGCGCGGCAGCCGGAAGCGCGGACAATATATCGCCGGCAATCAAACCCATCATGCCTTTTTCCCTGGCGGCCAGGTCACCTGCCAGACCATGGATATAAGCGCCGGCGGCCGCCGCCCGGGCTGTCTCCATACCCTGGGCTATCAGTGAAGCAACAACACCGGTCAGCACATCGCCACTGCCAGCGGTTGCCATGCCGGGATTACCTGTCGGATTGATGAAAATTGCCCCGCCCGGCGCCGCAACAACAGTCCGCGCCCCTTTCAGAAGCACCGTTACACTCCATCTCTCAGCCGCTTTCATAGCGGCGGCTATTCTGTCCTCCTGAATCTCCTTTGGAGTCATACCCAGCAGTCTGGCCATCTCACCAGGATGAGGGGTGATTACCACAGGGGCTTGCACCTTTCTTAAAATATCGCCCGAGTCCGCCAGGGCATTGAGAGCGTCGGCATCTAAAACACAGGGTATCTTGACGTGCGGCAGCAGTTCCCTCACCAGGGCGATCACCTCAGCCGCCTGTGACAGGCCGGGACCAATGGCCAGTACGTCCGCTTTTTCGAGAAGAGACATGATGCGCTGGCGCGCCCCTCTGCTCAGACTGCCTTTCCCTGTATCGGGCAGTGGGGATGTCATTACCTCGGTCAGTTTTCCTTCCATAACTTCATGGAGTGTTTCCGGCACAGCCACAGTAACCAGGCCGGCGCCGGCCCTCAAGGCTGACTCCCCGGTCAGGCAGGCGGCCCCCGTCATGCCCCTGGACCCCGCGACCACCAGCACCCTGCCGAAATTTCCCTTATGAGCAGGGTTGGAACGGGAGGGCAGCCATCCTTTCACCATTTCAGCGGTTATTAAGAACCTCTGAGGGGCGGTTTTTTCCACAAGAACCGCTGGTATGGATATATCAGCGACGGTAAGTTGTCCGGTGTAGTCCGCTCCTGGCTCCAGGATTAAGCCAAGCTTGGGTAAACCGAAAGTGACGGTGTAATCCGCCCGGATGCAGGCGCCGTTGATCCTGCCGGTGTCAGCTTCCAGTCCGGAAGGTATATCCACGGCTAATATGGGCCTGCCGCTTCCGTTCAGCGCCTCGATAACCCGGCCAGCCTTTTCCGCTATGCTGCCCCGGAATCCGGTACCATATATGGCATCCACGATCATGTCGGTGTTCATCAAAACCAACTTTACAATATTTATCCCGTCGCCATGGTGCAGGGAAAAGACTTTCTGATCCATTTTCCGCCATATATCAAGGTTTACCGCCGCGTCCCCGCTGATCTCCTCCAGGTTGACCATCGATAATACCTTTACCTCAGCTCCCATGTTCAATAGATGGCGTGCCATAACCAGGCCGTCCCCACCATTGTTGCCCTTGCCGATAAAAATTGTAATGACCTTGCCCCGCACTTCTCCCAGCACACTCCGGACTAATTCAACCGCCTGACGTCCCGCGTTTTCCATTAAAACCAGGCCTGAAATCCCGTACTCCTCTATCGCCGCCTTATCCAGTGTCTTCATTTCTTCCGCTGTGACAATCCTCAAAACTCAAACCTCCTCTATAACCTGCCCATTCATTCCGATGTTCGATTGAAATCGAACCTCAATTTTCATCCTGTTGCTAATACCGCATTAGCGTCAATGGTATCTGTTTTCTGTCTCCAGAATTCTGAACCTGTTATTCTATCTTAATAGATACCAATATTTTTCTCCAATAAATCAAAAAAACCTGCATCCTGAGTTTTTAGGCCCGGCAGCAGGTCAGGTGCGCAACTTTACAAAGCGGAGAAATCTAAAACCCCAAAATTCTCCTTAATTTCTTGGCCTGGGCCCGGCTAACCGGAACCTCACTGCGCTCCTTGTCTTCCACAACCAGGTTATAGGTGCCATTGAAAAATGGCACGATTTCTTTTACCTTATTGAGGTTTACCAGGTAGCAGCGGTGTGTCCGGAAAAAAACCTGGGGGTTGAGACGAGCTTCCAGTTCTTTCAGGGTAAAACGTGTGAAAAGCTTTTCATTAAAGGTTTTTATATAGATATTATCCTGTTCGGTATAAGCGTAAAATATATCCGACTCGCTGACAAGAATTGTCTTACCCTGTATTTCAGCGGGAATCCGGTCAATTTTTATCAGTCCCCTCTCCTTATGCTCAGAACTGGTTTCACCCGCGCGGGCATCCTGTCCTTCATGTGAGTGCGGAGACTCTTCGGACGCGCCCTTGGACTCCCGTGTAAGCTTCATCACTTTGTCAATCGCTTTTTTTAAACGTTTTGGTTCTATGGGTTTTAAAATATAGTCTATGGCGTTTACATCAAAAGCTGATAAGGCAAATTCGTCGAAAGCAGTGACGAATATAATATATGGCCGGTTTGGCAGTTCCTGTATAATCGCCCCTAATTCAAGGCCACTCATACCAGGCATGGAAATATCAAGGAATAGCACCTGATAGTCAAGCGCTTTAATCAGGGCCAGAGCTTCCTGGGCGTTGGTAGCCTCACCTACAATTTCTATGCTGTCAAAATTGCCCAGCGCATATCTCAGTTCCTGTCTGGCGGGATATTCATCATCGATAATCAATGCCTTGAGTTTCAATGGTATACCCCCCTTCCTCTTGGGAGTCTTCATTCAGGGGAACTCTGACGTATATACCTGTGCCCTTGCCTTCCTCGCTTTCGATGCGCAGCCCGTAGTCCTCTCCAAAAAGACTTTTTAAACGCTCATGGACATTGCTTAAACCGACACCGTTACCGGAACCAAAACCGGGCAGAAGAACCTTAGGCATAATTTCGCCGCTGATGCCAACACCATCGTCCCTGATCTCAAAAATCATTTCCCCATTAACCCGCCTGGCGGAAATGAAAACCGTTCCCGGTCCTATTTTGGGCTGAATACCGTGCTTTATAGCATTTTCCACCAGCGGCTGCAGCGTTAGAACAGGCACCTGACAATCGATCAGAGTGGGGTCAATATCTCTCTGGATCCTCAGTTTTTCTCTGAAGCGGGCTTTTTCAAGAATCAGGTAAGTGTTGACGTATTCAATTTCTTCCCTCAATGTATTAAAATGCCCGTGCCTTTTTAAAGTCTGACGGAAAAAAGAAGCCAGCCTGATTAAGAGCCTGCGGGATGTCTCGGGATTGGTCCTGGTGTAAGTGATGATGGTATTGAGGGTGTTGAATAAAAAGTGAGGGTTGATCTGGGCATGCAGGGCGTCTAGTTCGGCCTTGGTTACCAGTTGGGCCTGCCGGTCCAGTTCCGCCAGTTCCATTTGAAGCCCTAAAAGCTGGGCAACAGCCATGGCAAGTTTTACCACCGAAGGCTGCAAGTCACCCTGACTGGTCTGGTAAAGCTTGACCGTGCCTGCCACTTCACCCTTGCATTTAAGTGGGGCGATAACTGCTGACTGCAGGGTACAGTTTTGCTCCGGGCAGTTAAGTCCTTTTTTATCTTTGATGATGATCAACTCACCGGTTTCCAGCGCGTGTTTGGTAGCATAAGTGATGATCGGCCCTCCCGCCAGGTGGTGGTCAGAGCATTCCCCAATATAAGCCAGTACTTTTTCCCGGTCCGTTACAGCCACAGCTGATACATCACTCAGTTTCAGGATGATTTCAGCGGTCTTATACGCTGTTTCTTCGTTCAGGCCGCGCCTTAAGTAAGGCAGGGTCTCATTGGCAATTTGCAGGGTAGGATCAAGGGGATGTTCATCAAGTTTGATTCTTATAAATTTGTTCTTCTGAATATAGTCCACGAGGAGGTAAGTGCCAAGGGCGCTGGCGATTATCATCGAAATAAGAACCTGCCAGAGTCCCGGGTTTATCAGTGCGACCAGGACGAACACAAACAGCTGAATCAGGCCCCAGCGCAAGAACACATTTGTTAGAAAATTCATATTCATATTCCTACTCCCAATCAAAACAATTTGCCAACAAAAATTTTTTCTTATTTTTATAATACTATTTTAATTTAGAAATCTCAATTAGTTTCCTGCTGGGATTTAGATTTCATTTTTTCAAAATAGTGGGCAATACCCTCTGCATTGAGCCTCAGGTCCAGCTCCAGAAATTTTACAGCGGGGTGTTCCCTGTCCAGTGCCATGTGCCGGCCCAGTTCATGCATAACCAGTTCCCATAAGTCAGCTTCAATCTCCTTTGCTCCTCCCCCAGAGTCGGAAACCTGCTGGCCAATCGATTCAAAAACTGAAATCAGTTCCTTAAGGCGGCCGAGTATAACCGGCGCCCCGGCAGCCCTTCCGAAATGAGTAAAATAAATATAGGCGGGCTCCAGACCGCGCATGCGTTCAAGTGTTTCCACGGCCGCCGGTGGGTCAAACTCTGGCGGGGGAGCGGACGGCATAGTAAAATCAAAGCCCAGAAGGTTACTCAAGGCCTGGAAACGCAGCCCCAGGGCGTCGCCGCTGAATATACCACGGCTGACCGGGTCGTGCACAACGAAATGATGCCGGGCATGGCCTGGCGTATAATGAAAGGCAAGCACCCTGCCGCCACCCAGATCCAGTGTTTCTCCGTCCGCAGGCGTGTAAACCCTTTCTTGCGGAACCGGCAGAACCTCGCCGAACAAAACATCAAAGCTGTCGCCGTAGATAGCCCTGGCGCCGGCTGCAAGCCTGGAAGGGTCGATCAGGTGCCTGGACCCCCTCGGATGCACACAAACCTTCGCCTGCGTCAAGTACCTCGCCAGCGTCCCTGCGCCTCCGGCATGATCAAGGTGTATATGAGTGACAATGATGTAATCAACTTTTTCCGGCGGTATAGCCAGGCTTTTTAAGGCATCCCTGATGCGCGCCGCTCCCGGAGCCGGGCCGGTTTCAATCAGCGCCACCTTGTCTGACAAAATCAGAAAACAATTTGTCCGGCCGGGCTCCTGGTCGTGCAGATCAATCTGATAAATCTGACTCCCAAGGTTTATAGGTACTGGCAACTTACCCAACCTCCAGTCCTCTAGAACTCATGCAAAACTCTGGTTATTTCTTAAATTCTCCATTAAAAATTAACTGATTAGATCCGATCAGCAGTCCATTTTACAGCTGATACACTTACTAAGCCTAGAATATCTAAAAAGTTTGAAGATTGCAACAAAAAAGCACGGATCAGGCAGATTGCGGATTTATTTCTGCCAGCAGGTGCATGTGTTTGAGTTCCAGTTTGCCTGTTGCTTCAATTACCTGTAAGGCATCCTGGTGTAGTTTATTCAACAATTTGTTGCGCTCACAGGCGATTTCCCAGTTAATTTTCGGCTTGGCTCTGGTGTTGTAGTCTAAGTTTAGTAGGTTTGAAAGCAGGGTGTTTATATCTACTCGCTTGCTAATCGTTTTCAGCAGTTTGCTGATGGCCAGGCGTACTAAGGTAGGTATATGTGTCCTGCACTGCTCCGGCTCCCAGTACATAGGTTGAATCCATTATTTGTTTGCTGCATTAAGTATTCTTCAAAGGCTGTGCGGTCTTTTTTGTGAAATAATAATCTTGCCCGGAATCTGGATAAAGCGCATCAACTCCGTATATATGCAGCATTAAAAATCACCTTGCACTAATACTATTTATTCACTACTGATAAAGCAAAGTCCAGGACAGTCTTTTTGCCGAAGTCTCGCTTGACAGCCAGGTCTGATTTACCGTCACTGTTAAAATCTCCAACAATCAAGCACGCCCTATCATCTTTTCCCCAGGAAACAGGCCAGTTTTCAGGCAAAAATTCTTTTCCGGTCGAACGCGCAAATTCCCACTTACCATTGACATTGTCGTATGCTATAAGGTCGTCTGCACCTTTCCCGTCATAATCCCCTGCCAGCACCTGCCAACCGCTTCCGGAAGCAAAGTTCTTAATCCAGATCTGGTCTCCTGAACCCTTGGGAGATAAAAACTTTATACCGTTGCTTAAGGCAACTTGGACATTGCCTGTCGCCCTGTCAATTATGGCCAGGTCTTTCTTGCCATCTCCGTTAAAATCCCCGGGGACAGCTATAAGGTCACCAGCGCCTGGCAAGTTTTCCAGCCATAGCTTGGGTTCAGAAAAGCTGTTCCCGTTGTTTGTCAACACATAAACAGTGTTCTCACCCTGAACCCAGAATAAAAGATCCTCTTTTTTATTGCCGTTGAAGTCTCCAGCCATCAGCTTAACATTCGCTCCTGCAGGAGCAGTGAAAGTTCCCCATAACGCTTGCTGAGAAACGAATTTGCTGCCGTCACTCAAAGCAACCTGGATCTCTCCGGTATTTTTGTCCCAGGAGACCAGATCTTTCTTTCCATCACCGTTAAAGTCACCTGCAGAGAACTCCTTTGATTCACCTTGCCCCCAATTATTAAGCCACTCCTCGGGCGGGCTTAATGAATCCGGATTATTCCTGGGTATGGCACGGTCAATCTGACTCCTAACCACCAGCCAGCGGCCTGCAGTAGTGTCTCCGCTTAGAATGTCCGACCGGTGGTCTCCGTCGAAGTCACCGGTTAGCAAGATCTTGCCTGTGGCGGGAGGGAAGTCAGTTAAGCGCTGTGCAGGCATAAAACCAATCAGGTCGTAAATTGTAACAAACTCGTAACCCCTTTCTTTAAAACCATTTACCAATTTGTGCAGATAAGAATCCGTTTCGTGCACGTAAAACTCCTTTCCCTGGGGTGTCAGCATCTTGTACATGTACTTAAATTCCTGAAAGGGGTGATAAAAGAAACTGGCCAGTAACGCCGGATCATTATTATCCAACTGACTGAGAATCTTGTTAACATCTTTTTCCCCGGTAACATCTTGAAGAGGGGTAGGGATAAAAATGATATTCTGGCTGTCGGACCCCATACTATCCCAGGAACTCATGTTCTTGAGAGACTTTTCTCTTGGGTTGGGTTCATACAAAAGACCGAAATAATTTCCCAGGACTTTGTACTGGTCAAGGGAGGCGGTATAGTGGGGGGTTTCCCAGTAGTCAACCGGGATACCTGCCTCTTCCATCAAATTAAGTGCCTTTTTGACTCTTTGCTCGGCGTAACCTGGTAAGGCATATGGTGACGGCCACTTATCCATGAATTCGAAACCAAAACCTGTAACTTCTGAGAGGTACTGGTGGGTATGGCCGTGAAGGCCGATAATTCCTCCCATTTCACGCATATATTTAATGGTCTCGATAAAGGCGCGCACCTGTGGGTTATCAGTGTCTTCGATACTTATTTCAACGTTATTTTTGGGGTCCTTGTAGGCCGGTATCACTGATACTTGAAAGGGTACGCCTTGTTTATTCAGATATTTTGCGATAGCCCTAAGTTTACCCAACTTATCCTCGGTATCATAAACTCCAACGCTCACGTCTTCCAATCGGATAATAGCCTTTTTCCCTTTGACCCCTATCATTTCACTATTGTTTGAAAAAGGTAATTTATAGGTTGCTCTGTGGTAAATAAAAACTGAAAAGCTTATAAGAGACAAAATAACAAATACATAAATTGCTTTCCTTAACAAAAAATCATCACCTTTGCATTTTAAATGTGTTTAAATTTCCTTAAAAAGTATATATTACACGCTTTTAAGTTACCAGTACATTTTATTATAAGAGATGAATATTAAAAAATCAAAAAAATCGTATTTTAAACCTGGAAGATTGAATATATCCTAGGAGCCTGTCTATGAATTAGATTTCAAAAAATAGCAGGAGAAGCAATTAGCTTGCCTAGTTTTATTAGGAAAGCCAAAAAGAAAGGGCTTATATCTGTTATTTGGCAAATACAACCTTGTCCCTGTTTCTAAACAACTTCAATATGTTGTGAGTTAGGCAGAGTAGTAACCACTCGCCACGAACCAAATCCAACCCACGAAGCAGGAATCTTCGAAATCCACGGATCTCTTTTATCTGGCCGAATACGGGTTCAACAACTTGTTTCCTCAAAGCATACTTTGCCCATCCAGCTTTGGTCCGTAGTTTCCGTTTCATGAGGTCGGGCAGTGGTAAATCCACCGGAATTCTGCCCCTGGGTGCCGGCTCAGGTTTTTGGTTGTGTTTAATTTTCTCTGCCGGGATATATGCGTCCGTTTTGCGTTTCAGAAACTTGAGGTTAAATGCCACCTCCTCATAAAGCCGGGAAGCGATCTTTCGTGAGGAGAATATGCCGCGAGAGTAGGCATAAAACAGTATCTTGGTCATTAAGGCCGGGTGAAAGGGCGGCTGGCCGCGTGTTTCTTTTTCATACTCCTTATA
>Ga0265296_1001908_pt1 | contig 22203 bp, 16 predicted proteins | sample MunlanPumphouse1_FD_189073 | JGI IMG/M metagenome (GOLD analysis project Ga0265296, IMG submission 189073) | Groundwater microbial communities from a municipal landfill in Southern Ontario, Canada - Pumphouse #1 | ecosystem: Environmental > Aquatic > Deep subsurface > Groundwater | place... | reverse complement strand
ATTAATGATTAAAATTAAGTGGTTTTTTAAAGAAAGTATTTATGATGCATGAATGTCAAAAAATAAGAAATTTCAAATTGCCGCGAAGGGTTGGAAAAGTTTCTATATGTAGAAACCCAATGAAAAAGTTTCTGCATGTAGAAATTAGTTTCTATATATAGAAACTCTGAAAGAAGCAAATGATGCAAGATAAACATATGTTATGTGTATAGGAATAAGATTGGGTAATATTGATGCGATATACGATGAAATTTGCTAAATATATTTTTGCCATTTTATCTGTATTCAATTTTTTGATAATTGGTTGTGATAACTCACCAGACACATTGGAAAAAGGAACATTCAATGTAAGCATTAATGGATATGTCGAAAAATCATTTTCAGGATCTGCGATATTTGAGGATATACCTTATTATAACTATACTTATTTTTATTTAGTATTAAAAGAGATTGATTTATCAGATGAGGAATATTGTTATATTGAGTTTCAAGGTACCAAATTAGAAAAGGGAACGTTTGAACTTATTGATAGGGAAAATGATGAGTCAACCCAAGGAAAACTAATTGGAATGTATGCTGATTCAGATAATTATGATAATTATTTTTCAGCAGGTGGAGAGATTAAAGTTACTTATTCCAGTGATACAGAATTGATAGGAAATTTTGATTTTCCTGCGGTTGGATATATTTGTATTGATGGGGGAGAATTTCAAAGAGTTGAGATTAGGATTACCGGAGAGTTTCATGCTGTGGAAGGAGACGTTGGAATAATAATTGGATAAAATATTAATTCAACAAAACTTGATAGAACCAATAAATGATTTATAATAAAGAAACACATAACCATTGTCTGGAGGTAACGAGGTGAGCTGTAGCGTGATTTTGAGATTTTCAACGTCTCAAAAGGTCTTTAAACGTTGTGTTATTATTGCTTCTTTTCACCTCGTACCTCAGACTTACCGTTAGCTTTCTTTAGAAATAATGAGGTGATTATGTTTAAATTTATTCACGCAGCCGATATTCATTTGGATAGTCCATTACGCGGTCTATCTCGCTATGAATCAACCCCAGTGGAATCCATTCGCGATGCTTGCCGAAGAGCCTTCGAAAATCTTGTTGACATTGCTATCAATGAAAAGGTCGCGTTCGTTTTGTTGGCAGGCGACCTCTATGACGGTGACTGGAAGGATTACAGTACTGGTATTTTCCTCAGCCAACAAATGGGCCGATTAGGCCAACAAAATATTTCTGTTTTCGCCGTGGCAGGAAATCATGATGCCGCTAATCGAATGACCAAGGCTTTGGATAGCCCTACCAATATGACGATTCTATCGTCTAGGAAAGTTGAAACGGTAAGGCTATATGACATAGAGGTTGTAATTCATGGACGAAGCTATGGTGCACAACACGTTGATGAAAACCTAGCTGCCAGCTTTAGTCCTGCAGAAAAAGGTATGTTTAATATTGGGCTCCTTCATACCAGTCTTGATGGTCGAGAAGGTCATGCGGTTTATGCACCTTGTACCTTGGATGACCTCCAATCCAAGGGCTACCAATACTGGGCTTTAGGGCACATTCATAAACAGGAATTTGTTTCGGAAGATCCATGGATCGTGTTTCCCGGATGCGTTCAAGGACGCCACATACGAGAAACAGGACCGAAAGGATGTGTACTCGTTACCGTCGAAGACTGCAATGTAACCGAAGTAGAAAAAATTTCTCTGGATGTTTTTCGCTGGGCTCAGTGTAATGTCGATTTGACAGATGTTACAGAAATGAGAGAGGTTCTAGAATGCACCCGAAAGATCATTGAAAAGGAACGTACTTCGGTAGAAGGTCGGCCTATTGCAATGCGAATCCGTTTTGAGGGCTCAACAAAAATATCGGATGCACTATCCGCTTACCCAGAGCGATTCGAGCAGCAAATCAAGGCACTGGGGGCTGAAATCGCTGGTGAGAATTTGTGGATAGAGCGAATTGAAAATGTAGCAGTCGGGAAGCTCGATTTAGATTCGACCTTGGCAAACGATAGTGCATTCGGAAAGCTGCTCAACGACATATTGTCGACACCGAATAGTCCTGACGAAATCGATGGGCTTAAAGATGTTGTTGCAGAACTCAGGCAAAAAATTCCATCAGAGGTATTTAATGCTGACTCCGTCTTGAATCTGGATGACGCTCATTCTATCGAGCGCTTGGTTCAGGAAGCCAAGAAAATGTTGATCGGTAGGTTATTAATGGTGGGAGGTGAAAAATGAGAATCGACCGCCTCGACCTAATTGCGTACGGCCCATTCACGAACAAATCACTGAATCTTGCCGATGGAGATTCCGGGCTGCATATAATCTATGGGGACAATGAAACGGGAAAAAGCACATCACTGAGAGCTCTCATTGCGTGGTTGTTTGGAATACCCGCTCGTACCACAGACAATTTCCTTCATTTAAATCCACAACTTCGCATAGGGGGAAAACTCAGGCTTGCTAATGGTAATGAGATAGAATTTGTCCGGAGAAAAGGAACAAAAGGAACTCTCTTAAAATTAGGGACAGATAATGTGCTTGACGATTCTATTTTACTGCCGTATTTACCAGGAGGTATTGACGAAAGTCTGTTCACAAAACTTTATGGAATTGATCATAGCAGATTGGTAGCTGGTGGCCAAGAGCTGCTAGAGCAATCAGGGGATCTTGGACAAGTGCTATTTAGTGCTGCGATCGGTATCACAAGTCTTCGCGTTATATTGTCCGAGCTGCAAAATAGTGCAGAAGAACTTTTCAAGATTCGGGCTTCTTCAAAGCTTGTGAACCAAGCGGTATATAGTTTCAAAGAAGCCCATAGATTATTGAAGGAATCGAGTTTCCCTGTTGCGGAATGGAAAAGGTTACAAAATGAGCTTGCTGACACTCTTTCTGCCATCAGGCAGGTCGAAGAACTCATCAATATTAAGAGTAAAGAAAAAAGTCGTTTTGATCGTCTTAATCGTGTAATGGGTGCATTAGCTGAGCGCCTTGCCGTCAATAATAGAATCGAAGAATTAGGAGAAATTTTACTTCTACCAGAAGACTTCGAGGAAAGATGCAAAACGGCAAGTGACAATCTCCAAATGGCCTGTGTGGTAAAAGAAAGAGCAGAAGCAAAGATCTTACGCTTGAAAGAAGAATCTGAATCATTGAACATTCGTAATGAGTTATTGGAAAACGAGGATGCAATTTTAGCTCTTTACAAAGAACTGGGTGCTGTTGAAAAATCAGTCCAAGATCGACCGATGCAAGATGGTAAACGACGGTTGTTGCGTAATGAAGCCGTAACCATATTAAAAGGAGTACGTCCGGATGCGGATATAGATACTGCCGACGAGCTGCGACCGCTACTCAATAATAAAAAATGGATCTCTGGTTTGGCGCAAAAGCATGGTCTTCTGCATCAAAAGAGAGAACAAGCAGAGGCATCTCTAAGAGACATCGAAGACGAATCTGAATCAATCAAGAAAGAACTCGATGAACAACCTAAGTCTGATTTGGATTTCATCGAATTAAAAGCAGCGGTTGCATCTGCTCGGAAGGCTGGTAATCTTGAGCAGCGGTTAGCCGATTCGCAAAAACGCGTCTCCGAAAACAGGGCAGCCTGTGAGACTGAACTTACTAGACTTGGAAGGTTTTCAGGAACAGTCGAAGACCTTTTAAAGGTGATCATGCCCGAATCCGAGACATTGGATATATTTGAGAAGCAGATTGATGAACTATCTGAAATGATTAAGGATTATAAACGCATACAACAGGAGATCGAAGAGGAGAAGAACCAGGCAGACCAGGATTTAAAGGCACTATTAAAGAACAGCAACGTGCCCACAGTTGTACAGCTGGAAGAAGCGCGAACTATTCGAAATACCGGGTGGAACTTGATAAAATGTAAGTATATCGAAAAAAAGAACGTCGAGAAGAAAATCGCTGAGTATGCATGTGAATCAGAACTGCCAACATTCTATGAACAAAAGGTCGATGCTACAGATCATTTATCAGATCAACTTCGAATAGCAGCAGACCAAGTGGTGAAAAGAGCAGATCTTGAAGCAAGGATTGAAAGTATACATTCACGTCTCGAAGACATCACAGAAAAAACAAGGAAAGCGAATGGAGCCTATAATGTCCTTCAAGAGAAATGGAATGCTATTTGGGAACAAAATGGAATAACTCCTGGAACTCCACGAGAAATGAAGCAATGGTTTCTCAGGGTAGAAAAACTTATCGCAAACGTCCAGTCTGCAAATATAGCGAATGAAGATGCACGAAAACTCACAGAAGAATGTATAAAACTAAAAGAAACGATTTCTGTTCAGATAGCTAAATTTGACGAATCGATAGACCTCCAAGAGATGAGTCTTGAATCTATGATAATCCTTTGCGAAAAGCGGATCCAGCAAGAGGAAACTACTCTTGAAAGAAGGCGGCAATTGGAGCATTCGCTATATGATGCTAAGATTCGCATTAAAAGAACGCATGACGAGATAAAATTAATCAAGAGCAATCAATCTAGTTGGTTGCAGGAATGGGGTCAATCTATTGATGGATTGGGATTGAAACCTGATATCCATCCTGAACATGCAACTGAGACATTCGCTCAGATGGAGGCATTTTTTGAGAAATTCGATAAGTCCGAAGAACTTCGTAGGAGAATCTATGGCATAGACTTAGTTGAAAAGAAATTTGAAGAAAAAGTGTTCGAATTCGCTGATAGTATTGGGTATAAAAATGACAGTCAGACAGCAAGTATGATTGCTGCTCAGCTAAATCGAGAGCTTAATGAAGCTCGGGAAGCTCGAGCAAGTTTAAAAAAGATCGAGATTCAGAGCAAAGAGATAAAGGAAGAAATTGAAAACGCTGACATAACGATTCGTTCATCACAAGAGCAGCTTGCTTCATTGAGAGAACAATCTCATGTAGAGACCGATGACAGCCTGTTATTAGCCGGTGAACACTCACGTATTAAGCGCGATCTTCAGCAGAAATTAAATATGCTTGAGCAGGAACTCATCCGCAATGGAGATGGCTTGAGTATTGTAGAATTAGAAAAAGAATATAGTGAGTCGGAAATCGATGCAATAGGTGGAGAACTGGAGAGAATCTCTTCTGATTTGAAAGAGCTACATACGAAAAGAGATATCTTAAGAGATAAACGGCAAACGCTTCAAAACGAGATCGACGCCAAAGATGGCAACGCAAAAGCAGCAAACGCATCAGAGGAGGCCGAGCAACAGCTCGCAACTATAATCTCAGGTGTCGAGCAGTACCTGAGATTGAAAATCGGTGCTCTCATTCTTGAACGGCAAATTGAGGACTATCGAAAGAAGAACCAGGCTCCTGTCCTTGCAAGATCTGGCAAACTCTTTTCCAAACTCACAATGGGATCTTATGCTAATCTTCGTGATGAATTGGATGATAGCGGCAATCCTATTTTACTCGGTGTTCGCCCTGACGATTCAGAGGTGAATATCGATGGGATGAGCGACGGATCACGGGATCAGCTTTATCTTGCGCTTCGTCTTGCAACGCTCGAACAACATCTGAGTAAAGAAGAGCCTATGCCTTTTATAGTCGACGATATTCTTATTGGTTTTGACGACAATCGTACAGGGGTTTGTCTTAATCTTTTAGCGGAGCTATCTACCAGTACCCAGGTGTTACTTTTCACCCACCACAGGCGAGTCATTGAGCTGGCAGAAGCGATTGAAGCAAAAGCGGGATTATATATACATGAACTGGCTTGACTGTACTGTGAAAAAGAGATATTTAAGATGGAAGATGATGCTTTTTAATAAAATCAAATAACCATTGTGTTCACCCAACGGCAGGATCTGTTTTTTGATTGCGGATTTTACGAGTTTACGAAACGTTTTTGAGATGTTTGAGAATCGGCGAGGTCAATTCTGGCGTAGGTGAGCCTTACCCGTTCTGCGATTAAATGTTCCGTCAGGTTCTCAAACCTGACGGCAGGGCAATATGACATGAGTGAGCGAATGAGACGAACATCTGGTGAAAATAGAGCGAGCAGTGTCAGGTCTGAGGACCCGACACAACTATCAAATATGAAAGGTTTGAGAAAAGATAAGGGAGCAATGCTTCGAGAATCGGCGTGGCTCACGCATGATTGTTATGGCATATAAAAAGTACCGTGGAACAATCAAAAAAGTATTGCATATATTGAAATGACGTATTAATATTGTGATGTGTGACGTATAAGGAGATGATATGCAAACAAAATTGACGTTAAGAATGGAAGACGATCTCATAAACAGAGCGAAATCGGTTGCTGAAAAAAAAGGTAAGTCACTTTCAAAAATGGTTGCTGATTACTTTAAAGCACTAACTAAAAAAGAACTTGCTGAAGACATTATCGAATTACCACCCAATGTAAAATCTTTGTATGGCGCTCTTGCAGATTCAGGCGTTGATGAATCCGATTATAAGAAATACGTTGAAGGTAAATATTTATGAAAATCCTGTTTGACACGAATATCATATTGGATGTATTGCTTCTTCGTAAACCTTATTATCCTTCTGCTACTTTTTTATTGTCTGAAGTTGAAAAAGGAAATGTTGGAGGTTATCTATGTCCAACAACACTAACGACTATCGGCTATTTAGTTACAAAAGTAAAAGGAGCAAATGAAGCGAAAAAACTGATTAAGAACCTTCTAAATATATTCGAATTAACCGGATTAAATAAATCAATATTTGAAACTGCATGTAGTCACAAAATCAACGATTATGAAGATGCAGTATTACATGAATCGGCACGCTCAAGTAATATTGAAGGAATCGTAACCCGGAACGTAAAAGACTTCAAATATGCTTCTGTAAAAGTATACGATCCTGAAGAACTAATAGGGATTATCAAGTCATAATAGAAGAAAAGGTTTTAACCATTGGCTACTTTTTCGGCAGTGTCTCGATATATCGACCTGCGGGCATACATTATCGGCAATGCTTTTCACGTGTTCCGTCAGGTTCTCAAACCTGACGGTATGGCAATATGACATGAGTGAGCGAATGAGAAGAACATCTGGTGAAAATAGGGCGAGCAGTGTCAAAAGATGAAAATTCCAAAACTCAAGCATCAAAATTCAAACAAGTACCAATGACTAAAAATCCAATTCTACAAACGGAAGATCGTGGCATTGCCGAGTTTCGGTCATGGGAATTTGTTATTTGATGCTTGGCGCTTTTCTTCAAATGCAGATAGGCTGGACGCTGAATGACGCTGATTAATTATGAAAACGGTTTTTCTCTTTCATCCTTTTCGTCTTCTTTCATGTCTTTTGTGTTTTTCGTGGTTTTAAATACAGATAAATAGCCGGTAACTTCGTACAAACTGGATAAGATGGAGACAGGTAGTTCTTTCCCTGAACGGATCAAAGCCAGCATCCGTTTTAACGCAAAGTTAAAGCGTTACGGCAATCTCAGAAATGTTGTCGATGCCAAACTGTGTCTGTTGCTGAACAATCCGCTTTCCAACGGATTGAATTACGAAAAGTTGACGATTCCGCAGTTGTATTCGATCCGGGTCAATGACAATTTCAGGATTCTTTTCGGCATTGTGCGAAACGCCGGCGAACATTTCTATTACCTGCATGACATCGGACCGCACGACATCTATCGCATTATCGAAAGCAATCCGAATGTATTTCATATTGACGAATCGTTACCGGAGCCGGGAAAATGTTACGAATTTCAGCCGGTTCCGTATCATGAACTGACCTCATCCCAAAATACTCCGCAGGTGCGCCGCATTTACGATCTGACCGAAATTATCGGCGCCAATCAACTCGAAAAATATTCGGACGAATCTTTCGATGCGGTATTAGACCGGTTTCTCATTAAAAGTGCGGAACAGAAACAGATCATCAATCTTTGTACATCTCATCCGGTTTTCGTACAAGGTTTTGCCGGAACAGGCAAGACCACCTGCGTCATCTTCAAAGCATTGGCTTTGTCTGAAATTCCGGAGATCAAACAGATCGTGATCCTGACCTATAACGATTATCTCAAGCGGGTGATCGAATATTACGTTACCAATTTATCGGATGAAAATATCCGAAAGATCAAGGTCTGCGTCTTTGGAGAATTTCTGGATCAGCTTAAAAAGTTCGGCTTAAAAGTTCCGGCGCCATATTTGCAAAAACGCGAATCGATTCAGATCGTCGGCGAGATTCTAAAGAAACGGCAGATCGACAAACGTGCCATTGAAATCTACGAACTGATCTATACGCTAAAGATGCTGACGGAGTTTGATGAAGAGCGGAAATGTCATCCGGTCTATATCGATGAATCGAAGGTTCGGAATGTCATTGAGCAATGGGCGGAAAACGGGCTTCTGCCTATCGAATCCCAATTATTGTGCGAAATTTTCTGCGAGTATCATTCCATTCTGAAAAATAACCGCTATCTGCGGCGTCCTGTTGTCGATGTGGCGGATATGACGTGGAAATTATATAAAAGTATCGACGGATTCGATGCGGATTGTTTTGACGGCCTGAGTATCATCGTCGATGAGATTCAGGATTTTCGTCCTCTGGAAAACGAGATCATTTTCTCCATCGTCAATAAAATCAAGCGGAAGAAATACGGAATGGATAACCGCTTCTCAGCCTTCGGAGACGAACATCAGCAGATCACCCTGACAAACTTTGTCTGGGAGCGTTTTGTGCGGGATTTTCATTGCAGGTTATTTTCCCTGAATACCAATCACCGGAATACTCAGGAAATCACCCGGTTGGATGAAATTCTCTATAAAAAATGTTTGAATGATTCTTCTCCGCAGGATATACAACAGACCGGAGAGTGCCACGGACCGCGTCCGGTTTTGTTTTTACATGACAACGATGAACAATGGATGAATTGGTTAGTCCGTTTTCTGACGATCAATCGTGTGCCGATCAACCTGGGGATCGTCGCCGAAGACAATAAGATCTATGAGTTTCTCGAAGATCGTTTCGGAAAAGAGGACTCCGAGGATGAAGTATTCGTCATTCAGCCGGATTATTGCAAAGGATTGGAATTTGACGACCTGATCGTCATTAAATTATTCCATACTTACCTTTCCGGCAAGCAGGAGAACGCCCCGGTCTGCCGGAACTACCGCGACCTGTGGCACGTAATTATCTCAAGATGCCGGACGAATCTTCTGCTTTATCTGAACTCCGGCGATCTGGCGGAGATCGAGTCGAAGATACTGGGCGATGATTTCGATACTTTTCTGTCCCAATTTGAAATTGTCGATGACATGTCGCAATGGGATCGCGCCGGAGACGATTTTCTGAAAAGGTGCGAATATTTTCTTCCCGGTTTTTCCAGAGTGATCCTGAACCTGCAGAAAGCCGATACAGTTTGGGAAAAATTTAGAACGACCCGTAATCCGGTTTACAAATTCCGCGCAATGAAATATTACGAGATAGAAAATGCTTTCGAAAAAGCCCTTCAGAATCTGGAAGATTATGCCGAAGAGTGTAATGATTTCCATTGCCTGATCGATGCGGTCTATTTTGCTTCCAAATGGAAGGTCGAGGACAGGTTCGAAAGTCTGATCAAACTGCTGACCGCAGGCAATACATTCGGTGAAGTCCTTGAATATGTACTCGGTACGAAATTTTACAAATCGAAAGAGAACGTGTTAATCCAGCGGATTTATCGTTATTTCGATAAACCTGCCGAAGGAATGATCCGTCATTTCGATCGCATTTTGGATGAAAATATGCACGGATTTTTCTTCAACAATATTTTGGCGGGATTTAAAGCCGAAAACGATCGGTTGTTAAATAGTATAGGAGTGTGAAATGGATTCTTCGGATTCTTTCCAGCAAGCCGCACGGATTCTCAACGAACTGCACGAACAGTTGGTGAGATACCAATCCTTTCTGGATCAGATCGAACAACTCAGAAATTCCAGTATTGCGCTGGATGGCAATATCGAACAGATCAACGCAGTCTATCAGAACTTCTCAGCCAAGCAAAAGGAAATTACAGAAAGATTATCGGCGGAGAGCGAGCGCTTCGAGGCGACTCTTGTCAATCTCAGGCGATTGAACGCGGAATTGGAGAATATTATTGCGGCCGACCATGTCGATCTGTCTGCGAGGCTGGAAACCATCCGCAAGGATTCCTTTAACCGGTTGCTCAAAGATTTGCGGAATGATTTTGACGAACACATGAAGCCTCTGCTTAAAAGCACTTATGCCGATTTCACGAAAGAGTGTGCCAAGTTTAAAAACGATACGATCGATATCGTGAAGGCGTATGGCAATATGTTCGAAAAACAAGTGCAGTTGATCGTGGATACATATAATCAATATATCCAGTCTATCAATGATCTGGCAAAGAAATATTCCAAAAGCCAGCGGAAATTCCTGATTTTCTTTCTCGGCGCCCAAGTCCTGCTGATCGTTGTCATAATCGCGTCGTTATTCTTTTTTAATGTCGAGATCGATTTCATCAGGAAATGAGCGGGGAGCATCTGTTTTCAGGTCTTTATCACTTTTCCGTCAGTTACTCAAACCTGATGGTATCATGGAAGGTAAATAAGATCGGTCATATTATTGTTCCGTCAGCTCCTTAGACCTGACGATTATCCTGCAAGGCAAATAAGATCGGTCATATTACTGTTCCGTCAGGTCCTCAGACCTGACGATTATCATGGAAGGCAAAAAGATAGGGTGATTACGTACTTCTTATGTAGCGGTTTACTCCTGATTTCACTGCCAAAACAAATTTCGCAAGTGATTTTTCAAAACAGTTTTATCATTTTATCGATTGTTCCAGTGATTGGAACAATCGATCGAACGACCTGGCAAAATATCCAGATGACTTAGCCAATTGTCCGGACGATCTGTCCAACTATCCAAATGACCTGGCCGCTTAGTCGAATGATTTGAGCAACTGGCTATATGATTTAGCCACTTAGCCAAATGACCCGGACACTTGTCCAAATGACTTGAGAACTTACGTAAATGGGTAAACTACTTGTCCAAATGATATGAGAAAACTGTTAAACGACATGTGAAATTATTCTTAATGGCCGGGAAATGATCTGGAATAAATAACGGATTACTCAACCGGATCGGTAAAACCGATTGATATTCTCCCGGATTGATCAACAGAACCAGTTAACAGACAATTGAATTTACTTATGCGGGCGAATCGCTGAAAACATGAATAAGTTTTAAACAGTCAATGAATATTCTACCGCCAATAATCAACAGAAGGTATTGTGCGGATAATTTAATGAAAGAGATAATAATCTTGTCCATAATTGCATGACTTACAGAAACATGTCTGTTATTCTCGCATTTTGTTAAATCATCAGTAAAAATTGGCAAATCTGAAAATAATTGTTGACTTTGTCGTAATTAAATATTAGACTCCCACCGCTCTCTTTTTAAGTAAGTTCTTATATACAGATGCTTTTTTATTATTGTAATTGACGCTGTGCTGAATACTATTCTGAAATTGAACAAAAAAACGGAGCAAGAAAAAAATTACAAAAATATCTAAAAATATTTCTTTTACCAGAAGATATGAAAATTTAAAATTAGAAGAAAAATTTTAAATCTATTTATAATCAAAAAATAGAAAGGATATTCTCAGAATGAGAATTACAAGAAGCCATACTAATGAACTTAGAAATAAACGAGTCAATAGAAAAAAACAAGAATTGTGAATTAAAAACAGAGGGTAAAAAATGAATGATGATTTAGAGCAAAAAATTGAGGAAATGAGAGTAATGTTAAAAGTAATTGCTAAAACATGGAGTATAATGAGAAATTCACTCAATTCGTGGGATTTTAATGCTTTTAAAACCTCGATAGAGAATCTTAATTCAAATTTAAATGCAGTAGACATAGTATGGGAAATTTTAAAAGATTCCATAGTTGAAAAGAACAGGCAGGACTCAAAACAAATAGGGAGCGATGAATATATTTTCGAATTAGAAAAATGTTTAAGAGAACAAAATTTACAAGTTCAGGGAAATTATCCGGAATACACACTCCCACCATACAAGCTGGTAATAAATAACGAAACCTCTGATATAAAATTATTTTTTGGCAGAAAAATTGAAAAAACTACAATAATGAAACCGGATAAAATTGCATTATGGGTCTCGGACAAACATAAAAATATTACAAAAAAGAAATTTGATGTTGAAATGTTTATGAATGAACTAATAGAAACTTATAAAATAATAAATAAATTAACATATAGAGAGAAAGATGTTATATGGGGTAAAGCAGTCAAGATACTCGATTTGTACAACATTTTGACGATTAAAAAAAGCACAAAAATGGATTATCCAAAACTGCTGTATATGTATGAGTTAGCACAATTAAAAGAATTTTCAGAGATGGTTTATAATGATTTTAAGTTCGAATTTGGATTTGCAAGGGATCCGTCAAAAGCAATCATTATAGTTGATAGTAAAGGTATAGAATCAAGAATTAGTAGCCTCACAATCTACAAAGAAGGGAAATAGTATGAAGATTACACAAAAAGATCTCTCGCTCTTAAGAGAAGGAGAACCACCAGAAAGTGATGAACTCTTATCAGAAATGACCATTGGAAAGGAAAAATGGATCGAAATAATGAAAGAATATTATCTTGAAAATTATATTAATAATGGTGGTAGCAAAGTCAAAATGCTGATTAGTAAAAGAGGTACAGGAAAAACACACCTTCTTAAATATTTAAATTATACTGCGAAAAACTTAGATTACAATTCAATGTATTTTTCCATTCGAGAAATAACGGAAAGGATAAATAACATTTCAGATTTCTATAAGCTAATTGCTAAAAAGATTGACCCTGAAATACTCATTAGAGGACTTAGTCTTAAAGTCGCTGAACAGATGGGGTTTTCGCAAGAGAAGTACGATGGAACAACAAAACTTTTACCATTATTAATAGAGTCTGGTTTTGGCCAATTCGATGCTAAGAGGGAAATAAAACAATCTGTATATAATGCTTTTAAAAATGCAGATTTTAGCCCATCCTTCTTTACATTTGCATATTTAGTAGTCAATGAAAGGCTTTGCTCTGACAATATTGAACATACCAAAATAGCAATAAAATGGCTAAAAGGAGAGAAACTCGAGCGTTCTGAGAAACGGGATACGTATTTATTCGAAATTTTACAAAAATCAAATGCGAGGTATTGGCTTAATGCTTTAATAAAAATTCTCAATTTCGCTGGGATAAAAGGTATTGTGGTTTTACTTGATGATTTAGAAGTTCTTACAGAAAAAAATATAGAAGGAAAATATATCTACACTCTCAATGCTGTAAAAGACACTTATGAATTACTCAGACAGCTAATAGATGATATGGAACTATTAAACGGATTTTTATTAGTACTTGCAGGAGATAAGATATTAATTGACGATGAAAAAAGAGGACTTAAAAGTTATGAAGCTTTATGGATGCGATTACAAACGGGTCTTGTACAAGTTGAAAGATTTAATCCTCTCGCTGATATAGTAGATGTTGATTTGCATCTTAAATCATGTGGTGACAATTTTCCTGAACTAGTCCGAAAAAAGGTAATAGAAATATTTCAAACAAGTGGATTTAAATTAGACGGATCGATACAAGTGCCTGATTTATCAAAGCATAGTTCGCTGAGATCTGCTGTAATGGAAACTGCTTTGAGAGTTAATAATCCAGAGGATAACTAAATGAAAACGATTTTGAAAGAAAATATGAATGCGGTTTTTGCGATTGAATCTTTAAGAGCTGGAATCCCAACAAGGCTATCAACCCGAGAATTACCAGATTTAAGAGAAAATATTGCAGGAATAATTAAAAGAGACTTGGAGAAAATTATTTCAAATGAAGTACCTAACGGTAGATTAATATGGGGTCAATATGGACAGGGAAAGACACATCTATTAACTATGGCTGAACATATTGCATTAGATATGAATTTTGCTGTAAGCCGTGTATCTTTAAGTAGAGAAGTATCTTGTCATAATCTCTTTAATTTTTATAAGAAAGTTGCTCCAAGAATAATGACACCAGATTCAACAGCTTATGGGATACACCGTGTATTGACGAAGAAAAGATCATCAGATTTACCAGAAACACCAATACAAAATATCGAAAGATATAGCAATCCCATTCCAGCGGAAATTTTTGAAACTTTATTTTATACTGAGGGTGAGGAACAAGATAGAATTTATAGTGATCTAATGGGTGTTAAAATTCCGATGGGAGAATTCAAAAGAATTTTCAAATTATCAAGGCCAACTACAGTTCCACCGAAAGCCTCATCATTTAAACAGTCTGAAATGGCGACTTCTTATTTTGGATTACTTGCAGATGTAATAAAATTTTGTGGTTATAAAGGTTGGATCATTTTAATAGATGAAGTCGAATTAGTTGGTAGATTGGGTAAAGTTTCCAGATTGAAAGCGTATCAAAATTTGAACTGGTTACTAAATTGGCAAGGTGAACATGAATATCCAATTTATACTATTACCGCTGCCGCGACAAGATTACAGGACGATACTTGGTTTGGGGAAAAAAATAATGATCGAGATGTCATGCCTGAACTAGCATTAGAGAAGTTCGGGAAAGTTGAGGCGGAAAAAATAGCCTTATTTTTTACAAAAGCCTTAAGTACAGATTGCCTGACAGTGACACCAGCGAATGACAAAGAGCATGCTAACCTGTTAGATAAAGTAGCATTGCTTCATCAAAAAGCATATAGTTGGCAAGCAGATTTCGATTCAATGGAATTAATAAAAAAGTTAGGCAGTCAAACAGTTAGAACATATATTCGTGCGGCTTTGGAGACACTAGATGTACAATATCTCTATAAGGAAGATATTTCGTTAAACACTGCTGAATTGGTCGAGCAGGAATTAAAAGAGGATCAGAATTATTTCGCTGAAAATGATCAACATGAATAAAAATATTACTCTGACGATTTCGGAAATTTTTTACAAAATTGTAACCAGATGTTTTGCATCAAAAGGTATGTAGTTTCTCGCCAAATATTTCCGATAAAATGAAACTCCCAACCGCAGCAAGCTGCGGGGTATCATGTTTAAAATTTGAACAATTTTAATTGGGGATATAATTCCTTTTCCCTTTCACTGCCTTGCTCTTGTATGTATTTTCTGACTATGGATTCGGTGGTACCCTCTCCTACTGTACCTATATATCCTCCATCACTCCAGTACTCTCCTCCCCATAATTGCTTCCTCAATGCTGGAAATTCTGAAAACATCTGCCGGGCGCTTACGCTTTTGACAACTTGCATTATTCTTGAAGGTGCCCACTTTGGCGCGGCTCCTACAAAAACATGCACATGGTCTCCATCTGTACCTATCTCATCAAACTCAAACCAATATCTTTCTCCTATCTCTTGCAATATGATTCTTAAACTGTCTATATAAGTAGTCTGCCGTAACAGTAATTTCCGATATTTCAAACACATCACCATGTGATAACGAATTTGATAGGAGCAGTGACTTGCAAACTTTAATTCCATATTGGAAAGTTCATATTACTGTTCCGTCAGGTCCTCAGACCTGACGATTATCATGGAAGGCAAAAAGGTAGGGTGATTACGTACTTCTTATGTAGCGGTTTACTCCTGATTTCACTGCCAAAACAAATTTTACGAATGATTTTTCAAAACAGTTTTATCATTTTATAAATTGTTCCAGTGATTGGAACAATCGATCGAACGACCTGGCAAAATATCCAGATGACTTAGCCAATTGTCCGGACGATCTGTCCAACTATCCAAATGACCTGGCCGCTTAGTCGAATGATTTGAGCAACTGGCTATATGATTTAGCCACTTAGCCAAACGACCCGGACACTTGTCCAAGTGACTTGAGAACTTACGCAAATGGGTAAATTACTTGTCCAAATGATATGAGAAAACTGCCAATTGGTTTGAGAAAAAGGTTTTGATGGCTGGGCATATATTCACATGAGCCTTCAAATTATTCAGTCGGATCGGCAAAATGGATATGACTGTTATTAACTCAGCCGGTGGGCGGTGGAATCGACAGAAGAAAGTCTGGGAATTGAAAGGTTTTTTCTCTTTGAAATATGACAAAAGGATCATTAATATAAAACAGTATGAAAAGTGAAAAATAATATATGAAAAGTTCACAACGGATTAGTATACAGATTTCTTCATTAAGTAACTTTTCAAAAAAGTTTGTCCCGAAGTTTCGGGAAACTTATTTGTACACAAACAAACCTTGAAAAAAAGAAAATGCGCAGGATAAACAGATGTTATGTGTATGAAAGAAAAAACTTGCCCGTCTTGGATGCTCGCCATATATGGCTTACAGGAATATAAAGAGAAAAAAAATTTATGAAATTAAAACTTGAACAATTAGAATACCAGCAACAAGCGATTCAATCGGTAATTTCTGTATTTAAAGGACAGGAAAAAAACACTTTTGATAATGCCTGTATTCAAGGAATCCGCTCAAATATTATTTCGCTATCTCCAGATGAATTAATCCAGAATATAAAAGACATTGTAATTGAAAACGGTATTAAAGAAGAAACGGCGAATATTCAACAGACAAATGATCTTTGTGTTGAAATGGAAACCGGTACAGGTAAAACCCTTGTATATATAAAAACCATATTTGAATTGTACAAACATTATGGATTTACAAAATTCATCATACTTGTTCCTTCCGTTGCGATAAAAGAAGGAGTGCTGACAACTTTAAAGACTTTTGAAAAACAGCTTGAAGATATTTACAACATAAAACCAAGCTATTTTGAATATGACAGTAAACGACTTTCAAAAGTGATGAATTTTATAGAGGAACAGCATCCTCAGATTATGGTAATGACTTTACAATCGTTCAATTCCGATGACAGGGTCCTTAATCAGGCGCAACGGGAAGATTTGTTTTCAAACATGGCCTACATTGAGGTTATCTCGCGCACCAATCCCATTATAATAATGGATGAGCCGCAGGAAGGAATGGATACGGAAAATTCTATTGAAAGAATTAAAACAATCAACCCTTTATTAAAAATTCGCTATTCAGCCACACATAAGATATTATCCAATATGATTTACCGTCTCACGCCTTACGACAGCTATAAGCAAAGTCTTGTCAAAAAGATAGAAGTTTTAACTGTCTCTGAAAAAAACGATGAAGCATCAATGAAAGTTGAACTCTTTAAAATAGAAGTCGGTAAAGGCGAGCCAAAAGTCGTGTTAAAAGCCTGGCACCAAACCGCAGGCGGATTCAAGTTTAAAAACACAAAAAAACTCGATAAGAATGCAGATTTGCAGGAAGTAACAGGCAATATTATTTATAAAGGTTATATCCTTGAACAGATTGCAAAACCCATTCGCGGGAAAGGTTTTGTTAAATTTAAAAATGGCGCTGTTATTTATGAAGGAGAACAGGCTAAAGACCTTTCAGTAATTTTCGGAGAACAGCTTTACTGGCTGATTGACAGCCATTTCCGGAAAAAAGAGAAGTTAAAGCAAATCGGCATTAAATGCCTGTCTCTTACATTTATAGACAGAGTTGACAATTACATTCAACCGGACGGGATTATAAAAAAGGCTTTCATCGAACAATACAAGAAGGCGCATAAGGATTTTTATGGAAGGGAAGCAGACAATTCTAAAATTGAGCAATCTCAAGGCTATTATTTTGCCCGGACAGGCAAAGGCGATTTTACAGATAATGAAGGCTCAATGAAAAACAACAAGGAGCTTTACGACCTTATTTTAAAATCGAAAGAAGTGCTTCTTTCTCTTGATAATCCGGTTGAGTTTATCTTTTCGCATTCCGCCCTTGGCGTCGGCTGGGATAATCCCAATGTATTCAACATTGCCACACTAAACCAGAGCTACAGCGAGATAAAAAAACGGCAGGAAATCGGCAGAGGTTTGCGTATATGCGTTAATCAGGACGGCCAAAGGGTTTATGACAAGCCGGAAACAACGGAAGGACAGGAAACAAACCTATTAACCGTTATTCCAAATGAAACTTATGAGACTTTTGTTTCTCAGTACCAGGCTGAAATAGCAGAGATTTATGGCAGCAGCGAGGCGGGAGCCGAGACAAGGAACAACCATAAAGGCCAAAAAATCACCGAAAAACGCTTATCCAGAAACGACTCCCATTTTAATAGTCCTTCATTCCGTTCTTTCTGGAAACAGCTTTCACAAAAAACGGAATATCTCGTTTCTTTCGACGAAGAAAGAGTAATCGACGAATCAGTCAAAGCTATAAATGAGATAACTATTTCAGAGCATCAAGTGCAGGTTGCCTTGGGTAGGATACAGAGCATTTCAGAAGACGGTATTCAAACACAGGATTTCAGAACAGAAAGCAAGGCCGTTAATGTTTTATTCGCGCCGATAGACCTTGTAGAAGAGATAAGCGAAAACACATCTTTGGCCTATCCTACGGTTTTTAAAATTGTGCAAGGACTTAATAACAGAAACGAGATAATAAAAAATCCTCCCCGCTTTTTACAGGAAGCTGTTCAGAAAATACGCTACATAGAGATTGATGAAATGCTAAGGGCTTTGGATTACCGAATCACTGGAGAGACCTTTGATATTGACCAGTTTGAACAATTCATCGTTAAAAACACGGATAAAATAGAACCAACTCCGAATAAAGGAATTTATGACCATATCATCTGGGACAGCGAGCATGAACAGAAATTTGCCCGTGAAGCGGACGGCGACACAGAAGTTGTCTGCTTTTTAAAACTGCCCTCATTCTATGTCATCAAAACTCCTGCCGGAGAATACAACCCTGATTTCGGACTTGTCCTGAAAAAGAAAAAGATACGGGCGGAAAGTGAATTTGAATATTATTTCGTTATTGAAACTAAAGGAACCAACAGCCTTGACGACCGCAAGGCTTTAACAGAAAACGAAATCTATAAAATAAAATGCGCCATAAAACACTTTGAGGCTTTGGGCATCGAAGCAAAGGCTTGCCCTGAGCCGGGCCGAAGGGTCAATTACCTTGCGCCTGTAAAAGAGTATGAAACCTTTAAAGCAAAATCGGAGGGTTTGATAAATGGATAAACAAATTATTGAAAAAATTAAAGATATGAAAAGAAAATATGAACCTGAAGGGTTTGTTATTCTCGGTGTATTTGGGTCATACGCAAGAGGAGAAGAGACCGCTCAAAGCGATATTGATATACTTTATGAAATGAAGGACGATTTTTACAATAGATTTTCCGGGTGGGATGCATACTCCCGCATTGAAGACATAAGGGAAGAAATACACCAAGCCATAGGATGGTCCGTTGATTTAGCGGATAAAAACGGTTTAAAAAGGGTTGGTAAAAAGTATATACTCCCAGAGGTAGTGTATGTCTAAAAAAAGTGATGCCGCAAGATTGGAAGCTATTCTTGATTACATAGACGATATTGAGAGGATAATTCTGAGGCATGGTTCGGTTCAAGGCGCGCTTGCGGATATGGAGGGACAATATGCGATTCTGATGTGCATTCAGCAAATAGGGGAAACTTTGAATAAGATAAAGTCTGAAGAATACCGGGCAGTTCTGCCGATTAAAGGGGCTGTAGATTTCCGTAATGTCATTGTACATAATTATGATGGCATCAATCTGTCTGTTGCGCAGTTAACCATAGAGCAACAAATTCCTGAATTGCGCAAAACGATTCAAAATATTATGGAGCATTACAATGACCAATAATAATATAAGGATGATGCAGACCCCTGATTTGAATAAAGAAAGACTTGAGAAACTTAAAAGTCTTTTCCCTGATTTGTTTACGATTGAGGGAAAACTTAATCCTGATGAGTTAAAAAAAATCATTGATCCCGAACTTGTGAAAGAAACGGAACGGTTTGAATTTAAATGGTTCGGGAAAAGCGAAGCGAAAAGACTGGCGTTTACTCCAAGTAAGGCGACATTGTTTTTTGATGAAGAAAGAAGCGTCAATCCCGAATATGCCGATGGGAATATGATTGTTGAGGGTGAAAATCTTGAAACGCTGAAATGCCTTCTTGCAGGATACCGGGATAGGGTGAAATGCATCTACATAGATCCGCCGTATAATACCGGCAAAGATTTTGTGTATTCCGACCGATGGGATGAATCTAAAGAGAATTATTGGGAGCACATAGGGGTTACTGAAGACGGTGTAAAAGTGGATACCAACGCAGAATCAAGCGGGCGTTTTCATTCTAATTGGCTAAATATGATGTATTCCCGCCTCTTGCTTGCAAGACAACTTTTAAGAGAGGATGGAGTAATTTTTATTTCTATTGATGATAATGAAGTGCATAACCTTTGTCGAATCATGGAGGAGGTTTTTGGTCCAGAAAACCGAATCGCTCTCATTCCTGTTGTGAATAATTTGAAAGGTAGAAATGACAAAATAAACGTTGCAACTTGCCATGAGTATGTGGTGATTTATGGCAGAACCGAGGATGTTGAATTGTTTGGATTACCATTAACATATGAGCAAAAAGAAGAATACTCGAATAAAGATGATAAAGGGGAGATGTATGCGCTTCGTGACCTTCGGAAGCGTGGGCGTCCTGACCGTCGTGAGGATCGTCCCAATATGTATTTCCCAATATACTTCAATCCCATCACAAAGCAATGCACATTGGAACGAAAGAATAAAGAAGACGTCGAAATTTATCCAAAGCGCGGAGATGGCTCTGATGGCCGTTGGCGCTGGGGTAAAGAACGTGTAGCTGTAAGCCTAACAATCCTTGAGCCTCGATTCTCCAAAAAGAATGAACGCTGGGACATCGATCACCGCGTATATCTTCGTTCGGCTGTTGCAGGTGAATTAGCTGGAGAAGATGATCTCGATATAGACGAAGGTCAGGATGAAAGAAAATCCAAATCGAAGTCTTTTTGGATTGGTGCAGAATTCTCCACTGATATAGCTCGTCGAGAGTTCAAGCAGATTTTACCTGACTGCGAGTATGACTACCCAAAGGCTATCTCATTTATCCAGCGATGCTTGCAACTTGGGCTTGAGTGTAATGACCTCATTCTCGACTTCTTTGGCGGAAGCGGGACGACGGCGCAAGCGGTGATGGAGTTGAACAGGACTGACAGTGGCAGCCGCAAATTCATCCTTGTTCAAATTCCTGAAACAATTGATGAAAAGTCGGAAGCCTATAAAGCTGGCTATAAAAAAATCTCCGACATAACAATTGAGCGTAACAAGCGCGTAATACAGAGAATTGAAAAAGAAGAATCAGAAAAGCAACCTTCATTACTTGATTCAGATAAAAAGCCTTTCAAAACAGGATTCAAGGTCTACAAGCTCGCCAAATCAAACTTCCCTCGTGTTGAATTTGCTCCCGATCCCGCGAAAACTGAAGAAGAAAACTTGGCATTGCTCAATAAATACATAGACGAAAAAGAAGCCATGTTCCTTGCAGTGATTGATGAAAAAAATATTTTCGATGAAGTCCTCTTGAAAAATGGTTTTATGCTCAATTATTCAAAAACCAAAGATGAAGGATTCTCGAAAAACAATGTTTATCGTATTACGGATGATTATAAGGAATGTCTCATCTGTATGGATATTGCTATCAATAAAGAAACTCTGAAAGAATTAGAGCCGTTCAAAGAAAAAATATTTATCTGTCTTGAGCGTGCTCTTGATACGACTATGAAATGGAATTTGAAACATTTGCTTGGAGATAAGCTGATAGCGTTTTAAATGGTAAAAAGTTGGAAAAAACAGATACAATGCTATGTTTCAGGGACTAACAAAAGAACTGCAAACTCCGAAAAATCTATTGGATAAGCTACAATTTGATTTTGCACGAATTAAGGCGAATCCGCTTGATGTGTATGCAGCGTTTGATTTTTTTGTTACCGCTGAGCATGTTCCGGTAAGCATAAGTCAGTAGAGGATGTTCATGTCAGAGAAGGTGCTTTTCAATCTGGAGCTTTTCAATCGGATGCTTTCGATGTTGGAGACTTAGTGGTTGAAATAAAAGGCGATGAGGTAAAGCAGTTTGGATCAGAAATATCAGTAAGAAGACTTGCTCAGATGGTTATAGAATATTGGGCCGCTCAGATTACATAAAAATTGGACTGGCTGCATGTAGGAAATTACTTGTAATAAAACGCAGCTAACAATCAAATCCAGCGGACGGGGAATAAGCGTGGGCGATTTTAG